>Ga0224511_10004229_pt1 | contig 10766 bp, 5 predicted proteins | sample SF_May12_sed_USG_2_FD_169988 | JGI IMG/M metagenome (GOLD analysis project Ga0224511, IMG submission 169988) | Sediment microbial communities from San Francisco Bay, California, United States - SF_May12_sed_USGS_8_1 | ecosystem: Environmental > Aquatic > Marine > Sediment | place: USA... | reverse complement strand
ATATCCTTTTAACACGTGTCGTGAGCAATGAGTATTCAATGTTCCAAATAAGAAGATCAAAATAATAAGGCCAAAGGCTACCATCTGTTTAAAAACTGTTCAAGTAATACAAAATGTCAATATTAGTATCCCTATTCTTCAAAAAGGGGCGGTCATCTAGTCCATATTGAGAGCTCCAAGCAGCAGCAGAAGATCTATGACGTTGTCAGACAGTACCAACACGACCACGTCTGGATTGGCCTCAATGATCGAGCTACTGAGGAACATTTTGTGTGGAGCTCTGGTAAATATCCATGGCATTAGCAACAACAACAATCCAATAATAGCCTAATATAATAGCTACTTGGTAGCACTTTGAAATAGTTTAAACTGACGGACAGTTCCCAAACTGTCAATCATGATCACTTATACATGTAACAGTACAGGTCAATTTAACCAAAGAATTACAAAAAAGCATACCTCCTGTTGATGATAAACCTTGACCGTACCAATGCGGTAACTCAACATTTCTTGGAGAATTCCTTTAAGAAATTATCAATCAAAAAGAAATTAAAAAATGAAAAATCCGAATAACACAAAAATATATGTTTTCTAAATGCCTGTTGCGTCATGATGTTGTAAGAGTTTTTGTGTCGTCCCTTGTGTTAGTTTTTATACGGGCCATTTTGTCATGTTGCCCTTAAACATGACATATCTACATTGTTTACAACATTCTTTGTTTGAACATCTCTTCTATTTATATTATATTGAGAACAAAAGAAAGGTACAGAAATTTGATGAGATTGAATAATTATTTCGGAACTATGCATAAAATGAATCTACAAAAACAAAACGACAAACATTTTCTTGTGCGAATAGGAAACCCAGTGGTGTATACAGACTGGGTGCCAGGCCGGAAGGACCCTACCCCCACCTTCCTACATGACGAAGATTGCGTGCGTATGGACTTCGGCCATGACGGGCAATGGGAAGATGTGACATGTAGACAACACCACGGGTACATCTGCGAGTATGCAGGTAAGTGTACAGTCTACATTGGTGATCGTCCACACTACACCATACTGCATGTATTGTGATTAGTATGTAAAAACATCAAATACGTCGGTGAACTATGATAACATCTATCTCAAAACATATGGACGCTACAAATGTTACACGTCCTAGACAATTTGAATCTCGTTACCAAAAATACTAGGTAAATAAAATAGTTTATCATGAACTTATTAAGATCAAGGAAGATGATTTGTTATTATGTTTACCATGTCAGTTTACACTAATTTAACAGGGACGTCAACTACCTTTGCCACGGCCTCTCCATCCATAAACCATCAAATAGACAGCGACGGTGCGTATTAGATAAATATGTAAAATACAAACGAGATAATGCATGTCTTAAAATAATTCATAAGCAACTGGTTCCATTAAAACGGTTTGAAAAAAATTCTACGATCGATAAACATAGCTATATTTGTCAAAACAACCGATTGGTGAAGCACCTATATATCTTTCGTCAATAAGTAACACTTGTTTACTTTTCGCGGTTTTAATCCTTTCCCAAATTGAATGAACGTTAATGATTGAAATGGTTGTACATTGTTAACCTTGTCTGTAACTCCTTTGAAACGTTCAAAGGGGATCCGCACATGTGTCCCTCACGGCTACAACTCTACGCCATCGATCACCACACGACTATCGGACATTACAACCAGAGCTGCTACGAACTCCTTCACACCAAGCTTCCTTGGGATGACGCAGATTCCGAATGCCGGCAAGCAGGCGGCCATCTTGTTACTATAAATAACGCCAACGAACAAACGTATATACAGGCGTTTATGTTACGCCACAGCATTAGCAACGACGTCTGGATTGGACTCTATGATACAGGGTCAGAGGGTCGCTACCACTGGTTGTCTGGTAAATCACAACCGTTGATGTCTATTTCAATGAGTTGTAAAGAGTAAACATACATATCAGTTACCCTAATTTTTTTAACTTAATTCTTGCATCCCACCAAACTTCACATTTCGTGTATGCTGTTCGCAATATTCCTTTTTAGGTGATAAGGTTACCTACACTAACTGGGAAGGCGGTCACGTGGATCACAACAGCCTGGACTGCGCGGTGATCCAGCCCGCAAAGAACGGCACGTGGGTTGACAAGGATTGCAGCTCTGGGGTACTCGGCCTGTCATACGAGGATCGATATTTCGGTTTCTGCGAGTTTGGTGAGAATCCATTGATAATTATCATACTGTTATAAGAGAGTGATGAGATAACGTTAACACACACTTTAATGTGTTCATTATGAGGTGTAAATGTTTGCAATGGTTAGTACTAGTTTGATTGAAACAGTAGGGTCACCATGGTTAAAAGAAAAGCTACCTATTTTGTGTAATTCGTCGTAATATTGATAGCAATTTTTAAATGTGTATTTTAACTAAAATTCACGGTTGGCTATAATCAAAACCCACGCGGTTATTATTTTCCAGCGATGTTTGTTGTTTGAAGTATATTATTATATTTAAGCCAAAAGGAACACAAATACCACCCAAAACACAAACGTATTGTTTCAGGTATTAATCAACAAAACTTTGGCGGAATCTTCGTTGGATAGATAAAATGGCGACATTTCATGTATAGCCATGTTCATTTAAATTAGATAAATAAAAGATTAATGATTTTTTATGAGTTCTCGTTCTTAGCCGCTGTTTACTTTGTGTCAGGTTCCAGTACTGGCAATACGCGTTTGTGTTGAAATGGCCATACACATGTGCATTCTACCCTTACAAACACGACAGCTGTCGTTTACTATATGAATAATAACTTCGTTGAGGGTAACAGTGCATTTTATTAACCCAAGGAAACACTGCTTACCGAGGCGTTAGCACCTGTCACCCTTAACGAGGTCATTTCTTCTTTTATTATACCGAACAAGCTAAAAAGCAAATACAAATGTAACTCAATATTTATTCGATTTCATTTACAGGATCCACAACAATCATAACAAATGATTAAAAATGCAACACAGATAAAAGTATAAGTCGTTAAAATCACTTTTAGAAATGTTAGAAATATAGATGACATTGTCGTCTGATACATGTAGCTAGAGAAGTAAAACAAGATCATGTTATTTAATTCCCGTACTTCTCCGTACGCGTCGGGGTAATATTGCTGCCATAGTACAGTAAATTTTATTGCCCACTGATGTCACAATATACTATATAGAAAATAAATCACGTGAGGTATTGTAAAAAAACAATTTTACTGATTACTGTTAACGCGTTAAAATAATTGAACAAATACTCGACATAAATATGTATGTGTGTTATAATGTACTTACAATAATTAATTTTATTATAATAAGACGAATATAATTATTTCAAAAGGACACTAATAAAACAATTATAACGCTTGTTATAACGTCAACATTGTTTTACTTTATATTTCATATCCCATATAACATTTTAATTTCCTCAAATTGATCGGCGTTTCCTTTGTAATTATTTCTTAAGTTGCTTATAGCGTGCTATTAAAATGTGCGTTTTATGAACCGTAGCCTTTGCGATGCTTGATATAACTAGGGATTAGGGGTATTGTCGTTTGCTCATCATATCTGCTCAAAAAGAGTGGTTGTGTTATCGTTTGTTTCTCATCTTTGCTCAAAACGAGTGGGTGTGTTCTCGTTTGTTTATCATTTCTGCTTAAAAAGAGTGGGTGTGTTCTCGTTTGTTTATTATCTCTGCTCAAAACGATTGGGTGTGTTCTCGTTTCTTTATAATCTATGCTAAAAAGAGTGGGTGTTTTCTCTTTTGTTCATCATCTCTGCTCAAGATGGATGAAAGTGATTCCATTTGTTCATCCTCTCTGTGCAAAGGGACTGAGTTTGTTCTGTCTGTTCATCCTATATCTGCTTAGGGGGATTGGGATTGGGTGTGTTCTTGTGCGTTAGAGTACATAACGTATATTTATATTAACACATTATCTATAAAATATGACTATTTAAATACAATGCATTGTTAAAACAAAAAGAACAGGTACAAAAATAATCTGAAAACATTATCTGCCAAATTATCTTGTTTAATACAAAACTGATGAATGGCAAAGCCCTCAGGAAGCACAGCCTGCACGAGAACACAGCAGCCTCGGTTTTATTGAAGCCGTTCATCAGTAGTAATGAACCACTGACGCCCCTAGCGCATGAGCGGAACTCCATTTTCAAATGTAAACAACATACATGTACACTCCATGATCCCTGAGGACCAGAAAAATATGGAGTTATCATCTTGTGATTCTTATTATCTTGTTTAGCGCAATATTATAAATGTTTGAGTTTACTTCAAAATACATATATTTACATTCAGTCTTAATTTGTGTTTTGCGCGGCGCTCTGGGACCGCCTCGAGGGAGTGACATCTAATGTCAATCAACCCTTTGACTGGCAGTTGCTTAGCGCGGAGAAGTATTTACAGTACTTCTTGTCTAAATTTAGATCAGCATGTGTTTGCATACTGTTCGATTGTTTACAATCTTTTATACTTGAAGGGTCATGCAAAGCAGAAGCAAAAGTGACGTTTTCCTTTCTTATCTTCAACAATTAGTACCTACTCAAATTATTTAAGACGAATAAACAGAAAAACATTATATAAGAGTTTAGTTTGTGACGTACTTGTAATACACCATTTGAAAACAAAATGCACTGTGTGCACTTCGAGAACTGTAGGGCCTACATGTATGTGATAGAGTGTGAATTGCTGCTGTCAAATTGCTAAAAAAAGATTTCATAAGTGACACCACTGTTCAAAGCCGATCGTCTCATTGCACCTGCTGTGATGTACGTTAGCAAGCGCACAAACTTTTTTAAAGAAGAGTTATAGCAACTAATGAATTTAAAGCAATAATTCCAAAAACAATTAAAGACATTTTTTGTGTGTAGATCTAGGCCGTCTAATACGTTCTTAAAATGACAACACCACCGTATAAGATTAAATCTATTTCTCTTGCGTAGGAAGCTTCTCAAGTGCCTCAGTCTTTTAATGGGCGTGTATTAGCTGTTCCCGATGCAGGATTTATCCCACGTGTTGTGCCCTAAAGACACACTATATAGCCCTCGCAAATTGTTAAAATATTTGTTTTAATAAATAAAATATGTTGGAGAAAATGTAAATATAAGGATTGATTGCAATTTTCGTGCGCATATGGAGTATAAACGCGCTTCACGGAATTTTCAAACCTCCGTCTGTGCGTTTTTTCATTGTACTCCATATGCGCACGAAAATAGCAATCAATCCTTAAATATCTTTAGGTGTACAGCGTGTATACAACAAAATACATAATATTACATATATTGTACAAATATCAGTACACATCATATAAATACGTTGATTGGCTTGTGTTAAAGTTATTCTACTTATTTTCAGGATTACTCGAACGAATTGACCTATACAGCAAAAATCACAACTTAACATAAATGCATAGTAAATATCGCAATATTAACAATCAGTTATTATGCACGTTGAATTTTACACAACATGTAAAGTAAATACAAAATTAGTAATATACATGTAAGTACACTTGAATAAGTACTTAAACGCAAAATAGTATTCTGCATTATTTACAAACATTCAGCGGGAGAATCAATTCAACAAACTGTTGTTCAGATACACAATAAAGTACATGTGTGTATTTACATATAAATTCAACAACTCATATTTAGTTAAAGTAACAGACTGACGTAAATTTGCTGGGTTCAAACGTTTTTGAACAACAATTGCAATATTAATATGTAATTCCCAATTATCTGAAGTTAAAAGCTGAATAAATGTTGGTGTAGTTGGATTATTCCAAACGTATTCTTTTATATATCTCTTTTGAATATCTTTATACAAAGGACATTTTATATTCTACAGAATTCGTCATATCAGCAATCCACTTATATATTACTACGTCATTACGTTTTTGTTTAACAATATTTATAAAGCATATTCGTTACCAACACTTTGGAACAACAAACATAGTAAAAACTAAAATATTACTTTATGATAAAGGTTGCCCATGAACAATGGTTTAGGCTATTTTTTAAATTCTATTAACATACACTTGTAAACAACTTTGGAGTCTTTGATTTCATCTAATTTAACTATTTTTAACCAATATTTGATAGCAATGACAACTCGTTTAGTTTACAAAGTAGTGCTGCCTAGTCCACCATTATACACAAAGCTATTTTGTGTCGTTGCTCTAACTTCTAAGTTCTAACGGCTTTTTACAAAAGTTAAGGCAAACTTTTCTTATAATACATGAAACACAATGACCCTCAGTATGACCTCGCAAAACAATAATCTGGGGGAAAGTTGTTGCTGACATACGAATCATTGTACTTAGTCCTTGAACCCATAGCATTATGGATGTTGTATAACAATCGGCATTTTATATAAAAAGATAATAGTTGGTAACACCCATAAGTTGGTTGTCATTCAGAACACAAAAGTAATCACAGTGAAACAAATAAGACGATATTTTAACTTTGCTGTGGACACAAGTTTGCTTATTAAAACGTGCAGAGCAAATTACGAAGACACACCGAAAAAAGCAACAGTACATGTCTATGTTTACGCCCGCATTCCATTAAATGTATTACAGAAAACGTGAAGATAGTTCAAACATTTCCATCAGTAATGTTTCTCTCACATATGAAACCATAGATACGGCCGCAGTCCATATCTCTCCACCACGTGTTTTCCACTATTCTTACACACCCATCTGCGGTCGGCTCACCATTGGCCCACAGGCCAAGAGATGGAGAAACAGTAGCGCCGTCGAGGAATGTGAATGCTCCAACTGTGACATTATACCATCCGTTTATCCACAACTCCTGTGTGTTCGACAGGTCTGAAAATAAAGCTTTCCAAAAGTAGATTATCACTGTTATGTGTTTACAGGCCTGGTAAGTTTTCCGTATCCGTGTACGTATGCACCATTTGTCCGCGAATAAAAATGTGTTCATAGACCCTCAAAATCATGTTATCACTTCTTGTAAGGTGCTTGTGTACCTGGGTTTGAGCACGATCTTTACAGTGGCATAGAGGTGACATGGAGTAATATTTAATACCGCTACTATTACGTGGCCACGCAGTAGCTTTTACGTGCGCACACAAAAAACGTTTACGTGAGCACGCAAAAGCTTTACGTGCGCACGTAATAAATGTCCAATGCAAATGCTCGTTATAGCGGCCGTTATAACGAGCATTTTCATTGGACAATTATTACGCGCGCACGTCAAGCTATTGCGTGCGCACGTAAGGCTATTGCGTGGCCACGTAAACGTTATTGCGTGCGCACGTACATTTTGTAAAGCTATTACGTGGCCACATAAACGTTATTGTGTGCGCACGTAAAATCTACTTTTATAAATAAAATATTTAAACTAAATACCAGTCTAACTACTCCATCCGTTTTGTTACCAAATGACATATACAGTTGTTGCATTTTCCTACTCTTACGATGTTGCGTTTTCCGGAACGTGTTCAATTTATTTTCACAGTTTTTGTGTGCATTGTTTGACCTCATATCTTCTATTCAAGACCTTGCCATGACTTGTCCGTTTCCGTAAAATAATTTCTAACACGGGCATGCACTCAAAGCAGACGCAAGCCATGTACCAAGCGCACTTTTTGCTTAATCCAGTTTCATTAATATGGACGCGGACCACAGACACTACCCATACAGGCACAATAGACAAGTGTAACGGTTAATGGAGCTAGTATATGTATCATTTTAAGAGCTCTTATGTTTAAGGTATGCTGTGGTCACAAATCATCTACGGTGGCAGGAAAAATCGTACGATATTTGATCAATTTTTAGGGCATCGGTCGATGTTATCATATACAGACGCCGGTCGGCGCCCGTACGATATGTGCCCATGCAAAAAAAATCTTAAAAATCGTCCGGTGCCCGGTCGATTATCAAATTCGCTGGTGATGTGCAAATCGCTGAAATCGTACGATGTCAGTTATATTTGTGATTATAGCAGAAGTCTTGATGTTTTATCGTGTTTCGTATTTGTTTTTGTACGGCCCTTATGTTGCGTTCCCCCCTTAAACCCGACCCTATCTACATTGTTTGCAACATATTTTTTCTGAGCATGTTTCTTACAAATTTTCTATTTATATTGTACCATAGCATCCTACTGCGCCGTTGAAGGTCCGTTGGTAAAACCCATATATCAATATACCCATACTAAACAAAACCATGCCCTCTTACTATATTATTATTCAGCCGTTTCCATGTAAGTAGCATACCGTGTTTTACATGAAAATGATTTAAAGTTGAAGAAAAAAGATAAGTATAACGCATCAAACCTTTCAGATAGTTCGTTATTCGATCTGCCTTGCTTCGAGTGTCGATTTTGACCAACTGGGCAAAGTTTTCTTTACAACAGTTGATTGCCTCGTCGTAGATGACTGCTCTTTTGTTGACGACCAGTAGCTGAGTTGACGTTAAAGCCTCAATGTGTCTCCATTTGGCGACACCAGCACACGGTGATACACGTTCTGAAGCACAACAGTCCGTATTTCTATTTATCAAATTAATATTTCTGTTTAATACTTCATCATCTAATTGCCGCAAAATTACGAAAAGCAGGAAAAGAACACAGGTTTATAAAAGGATGCATAAGTGAATGTTTGAGATGCAATACTAGACTATGTACGCTATGTGTCACACCCTTTCGTTTATGATACTAATATTTTATACCATGACACGTGGCGCCTCTCCATGTTCCGTTCTCGCACACGGCTTGTGTGAACCCGGAGTCGTTTTTGAAGCACTTGAACACGCGCTTAGCCCCCTCCTTGTTTACGTTGCCGCTCGCAGTGTGCGCCCAAAACACACCAGGACATTCTGTGTAAATATCAATGGTTAAGATAACAAGGTTATTTGTATACTTTATACGTGGATACAATTAATTTAAGTGGAAAACAAACCGTTTAAAGTTACAGGTGTTCTGAAATATTTCACTCTTTAACGGTGTTTGTTATGTGTTAAAGCAAGAGTGTCTGATCATGTCATTTTATTTGATGCAGAAGCAAACAATACACAAAAACTGTGAAAGCATACACAATAATAAAAGGATCGTTGAAAAATATATCATGCTAAAAAGCGTATTTAGTGATATATTGAATGATTTAATACTGTTTACTAAGAAGTAGAATAATGTGGCATGTCAATTGGTGACAAATAACATATAAACATAACCAATACGTGATGGAAGTCCAAACTGTTTTATTGACGTACCTACGAACTTAAGTTTTTCGGTAGCTTGCTGGTTTTTAATTCTTTTTGACATTAAATAACTATCTTGAATTGAATTGTTTTCCACAGTATTTGAATAAAGAAATTAGACACCTCACATTTACCGTTTATCATTACAACCAATTATATTTAAACGTAATATTATACCTTTACGTAAATTAGTTTCTTATTTGCGTATACTAATAATTTAGTCTTTAAATCAGCATAGTGCATCCATATTTGTCTGAGCGGTCATTTTATTAAATGAATGTATAAAGCCCACTATAAATTAGATTCGTGTATTCTAGCCTATCGGTGTATATTAGATTTTAATAGTGTTGTATAATATTAGAAATAGTAAACACCACAGAGGGCCTTCTGGTGTTTTAGTGACCGACTTATCAGCCTTCAAACATGTTTAGGACCGAATTACAGACACAGGAAAAGGGGGCTAAATACACAATAAGCTGTATGCATTAACATGTTAGAGTATTTCATTTTTTTAGATACAATGTACCTTATATACACATCATTAACTATAAACTTTACTATTCTAATGTGAACAGTTAAGTATCTTTATCTTTAAATTTCCAAATTTGTAAAACATGTATATTAAAGTTACGCATTGTGTCCTACCAGTGCGTCGGCATGCTGACCCTGCATTTGCACACGTTTCTTTAACCGAACAATTGCACGCTGCATACGGCTGGAAGAAATACATATTAAATTATGTATACATATAAAATAATTACAAACATAAGCTGCAAACTATGGCGTTTTGCAGTACATAGCGCGTAAGGTTATTACAATGTGAGAAAAAATGGTCCTTAGGAAGCAGGGCCTGCATGGAAAAACAGCAGCCTCAATACTATTGATTCATTTAAAGTAATGGCAGATGCGACGCCACCGTCGTTCCCTAGCGTTTTAAATGTAAACAACATACTATATTTGATCCCAGGACCAGAAAACAAATTTCTTACACAATGATGTAGTATGGGGCGACATTTTACAGCCAACACACACGTCTTATACATGTATGAGAATTTTGAAAAAAAAAATAAATAATAAACCTGAAACATCATTAGTTCAAATTCCTATTAGTTTGATCCTATTGTATAAAAACTTTTTTGCAGCAAATTAAAATTTCAATATTGAATCAATCGACTCAAATCTATTTGTATCCGATATTGTTTTACACATAAAACTGTTATAGCTATTATTCCGAAGTGCATTAAAGTCTATTTTTATTTGTACTGCGTACATTTACCAATCAATGGTTATCTTAAATCAGGCCTAAATTAAAATTAAGTTTGTTTGCCCTTTACCGACCGACCCGAAAATATCCCGCCGACTCAAATGATTTTATTGGATAAAAAGTATTGTTATTTTTTTTATTTGTCACGACCGTTCATCGTATTACTTTTTATAGTATATCTACCGAGACAATTGCAGAAAGGTTGTAAGAAACTTAGAAATCAA
>Ga0224511_10004228_pt1 | contig 10768 bp, 4 predicted proteins | sample SF_May12_sed_USG_2_FD_169988 | JGI IMG/M metagenome (GOLD analysis project Ga0224511, IMG submission 169988) | Sediment microbial communities from San Francisco Bay, California, United States - SF_May12_sed_USGS_8_1 | ecosystem: Environmental > Aquatic > Marine > Sediment | place: USA... | reverse complement strand
TTCATATGCTGAGCTGGAGTTCTGGTAAACATGTATTTATTTGATGACCATTGATGTACACAGTGAAAGAGATTCGTTCTCATTTTAATTGAAATGTTAAACATAATTGTTTTACAGCAGTTAATCAAACAAGTTTTCGCCCTTTTAACATGTCTAGCCGAAGTGTACAATGTATTCTATAACAAACAACATTTTCTAAAGAGATCATTTGCATCTTATTTTGTCCATCATTTTAATATGATAAATATTATGTCTACCGGCAACATTGCTATTTCATGCTTTGCCTATAGCAATAAAAGTTGAAGAGCTGTTAAAAAAATAAAAGTAGATATGATCAAGTTTAAGGGCACCATGACAAAATGGCTCGTACAAAAGACACACTCACCACAGCACGCAACACGCCAAACAACAAAAAAATCATGTTCTCCACATGATGTTGATCTTAATTTGTCTCACATTTTCCAGTTTAGTTACCAGTTACCAGTAGCTATGCCAATCCAATACGAGTTGCGCCGCCTGTTTCATCTCATGAATATTCAAACGTATCGAAATTCAACCCAAAAAGCGCTGATTTTAGGTGCATATTTTAACAGTTGATTACGCTCTTAAAACGTAAGCTTTTTTAAAAATTCTTTTTCCTGTGGGCTACAGCAAAGGTCAAAGTGTCTGTGTATCCCAGAATTTCATATGAACGCTGTTACTTTGCCAAAGAATTTCTTGGTTGAAAATTAAAAGCAAGTAGATTTTATCGATCACAGTCGATCACACTAATGCCAGTGATGTTTTTAGGTAAATTAACATGTGTTGAATCCACAAATGATGTCATTTTAGACGTACATCCCCGTATTCCATATGTAGAATAACATTAAATATCAACCTAAGCACCTGGAACGCACATTAATATTGAGTAAGTATATTAAATGAACAAGCACAATGTACTGTGTAAAACGCGATAGGCGAGTGGACATAATGGTTTGGTTTTGGTCGCGACAACTCGGGTTCGATACCAGGTTTCGCCGAATATTTTCCAGGTTATTATTTTTCTTTGTTGGCATCTCGTGTAAGTGTAACTTGACATATTTATAACTTATCCAACATATGTAAAACACATACAAATATAAATAAAATGTAGTGTACACCTAGTAATTTAAATATAATTTATTTGTTATAGGTTCGTCGTTAAAAGAGTTAAGTCTTAGTTATAAATAATGTATAAGTATGTAGTTGTTTAAAGAGGCAATCTCACAAAATACACGATGACGGTTATAAACACGAACAGAATCTTTTGTTTTTATATTTTTTTGTGTGTTATAAAAAATTGTTTCTAATATTTGTTTTTAATTGGTTGTATTTGTTCAAAATTAATCAGTTTTGCTACTATTTTCATTGTACACATATGAAATATGTATCGTTCATAACGTGAACCAATAACGCCAGTCACTACGGATCGTTTTAATACAATATGCTTGGTTTTTGGATGAGTTAAATAAGGTTTGTTTTACATATAAAATTCTGTTTTGTATCTTAAGACAGTTAAGTTGTTCATGTTTAAATGATTAAAACCTTAAAATAAATGATTATTTTTCTATAAAACGAGTTGTTTATATTGCATTTAGATGTCCTTGAACGAAATTCTAGAGGAAACCCTGCTTAAATGACATTTTTCTACGATAACTTAAAAGGGGTTGAATTTTTGGTCATTTTCAAAACATAAAAATTTTCGGGGGTTGAGGGTGTACATGTTTGACAGGCTATAACTTCATCAAAAATAAAGATTTCTTAATGGAGTAAAGTTTTATATTCAACTTAAGAATCATATTTAATATTACTAAATACGGAAATTTAAAAAAGTGATTTTTAAAAATGGCTTTGCATAACTATTACCAGTTACATTTCGTGTACTTGCTTTTAAGAAATACCGCAATTAATAACAAATATTACTCAGGACTAAATAAGTTTTTTTCAGGCGTCAGTATGTGCAACAAAGGCGTTTTAAATTTAATGATAGGTGCAATATAAAGTATCAATCAACATAACTATTAATTACATTTGGTTAACAGTAATTGTTATGGGGAAATATAAAGAAAAAACTTACCACATGTCTTAATCCGGAAAACACCAACTGTCTCTGACTCATTGGCCATTGTAAGGTATTTACGGCTTTTGTAATAAAAACAAAATACGCAACCAACTTAATAATTTTCATTTTCCCAGGTACTTTGTGGTTTAGGAAAGTTGTGCCTGAATATTTATATAAAACGATTTATTTGGATAGCTTAATCTTTATTTACATTATTTCAAGTTTTAAGAGTTATAGATACCACCCTTGTTTGGTTTAAAAGAATTGCGTATTGATATACTTACGTTATTGTCACATAAAAGCCCTTTTATCACTAAAAAATCCCCTTCTCTACAAAATATATTTCAAGTGGTCCGGTTGCATTAACAGGAAGCAAACAAACTGCCAATTCGGGTAATAGTTTATCTACCTTGGCTTCTGTTCTTTATTGAATGTTTGATGGCATTTTGGCCTTTCAACAATTGCTTATCATTTAAGGTCGTTCTACAGGTAAGTTACAGATATACCACAGTGTTTTCATGTTTATTTAATATTCTCATAATATTCTCATAACATAAATTGAAGAGATGTTCAAATAAAGAAAGTTGTAAACAATGTAGACATGTCCACTTTAAGGGCACCAATGGCCCGTCATAAGACAATCAGTAATGTTACGGCAATGATATGTAGTTTAAAACTCTTAGAAACCTTTTATTTAAATATAATATCATGCAATAATACCAGGCCGTGTGTTTTAAAGAACAAAAATACCTCGAAATAAGACCAGCCGAATATCAGCCTCCCCAACATTCTAACATGTTGTATGCCACGAAGAAATATTAAGAACATAGAAAACGAATAAATTGTCGTTTAAAGTTAAACGGCTTCCTCGGGTAAACACATATGATAACAGTAACATACACCTAGTATGATTATTAAATGAAGCATGCCCACTAAAATACCATTTCGTTCTGTCCCGATAAATGAAACTCAAGGTAGAAAACAGCTTTGAGTTTAATGAGTCACTGATACATGTATAGAGCTACACTTTTTATGTTACGTTTTGTGATAGTTTATAGAAATAAATCAGTGGAATTGAAACGAAAATCCCATTATTTAAAACCATGACATCGCTTATCCCAGATAAATTGAAAAGTTTAAATTGAAACCGAGGCTTTTTTTAATAGGCCTGGTGTCCTGAGGGCTTTCCCTTCCATCAGTTTAATTATACACATTATAAAGCAATACATTTTTAAGGTACCACAAAATAGATTTTGTTGCCTTGAAAACGTTGACAACCTACTTAACTGACTCCACTTAGGTTGATTCCTTGTTAAAATAGTTGTTACTTCGTTGAATAGTTTAAAGATCACTTTGAAGAATTCCGTCAGCCAGACAATACGGAAACTTCTAACAGTCATTTAAATCATAAATAACAAGAAATATCTTTAAAAAAGACAAACGGCGTCGGATTAAAAATGGAAAAATAACACAAGACTAAGTACTTGTACATAAATCTTACACAGATGACAGACAACTTAGAATGATTATTGTCAAAGGATCAGTGACAGCTATTTTGGCCAACTTTGTTAGAAAGTAAGTGATGTCTTCAAATTCCATTAAGGATATTTGTTACTTGTGTAATAACAGGCAGACGCAGGAACAACTTGCAAGTTTTATCTTGTACACAAAACACATGCTCAAGTCAATAACATTAAATGACATTTTCAACTCAAAAGTTGTTGCGTTATATAATATCTACTAGACAAATGAACTCGTAGTCGCAAACATGGGCAACAATAAATATAATGTATTCATAAAAAAGTGTTTGTATTGTTCCAGATTTTTCAGATCAATTAAATTCCAGAGTTACATCTAACCTTCTTGCACATTTTACAGCACACACTTATTTCATGATTCTCAAAGTGTAAACTCCGAGATCTGAACGTAGTGAGGCTAACCTAATAATTATTGGGTAATATGTCAGACTTTTAACTATAAACCGGTTCACATCTGGAGACGTAACTCATTTTACCCATAAAATATTTTGTTTGACACGTAACTGTTTATTGTTTCTATATAAAACACTTTAGAAAGCAATACCCCAAAAATTAAATCTAGGAACGAAGCAAAATTTCGTACAACACATGCACTACAATAGTGTGTCCTATATTTTTCGCGCGTATCAGGTTCATCTAATCGAAAATGGGATTTTTTTCTGTTTCCCCACACGTCATTTTCAGTGCTTATGAAATAATCCAATAGAACGGCGGATTTCTGAAATCCCAGACAGACGTCATTATACAGAAATGTAGGTCAAACGTGAGCTTAGACAGCTACGCCGAAAAAAGAAGTTTTGCCAATCGTGAAAATACGATTACTTGTGAACGAAACATTGGTATCCTGTGAAAACCAACGAAGATTATCTATGCAGTTTTGCAAATCTAAAATAAACCATGCAATTTAGATTCTTATGCGCATATAGTTCGCATTATAACACATTCCCCTGTTCATATCAACATATTGTTGTTAATATATTTAAAAAAATTAAAGTTCATTAATTATTTGGCTTTCCAATTAAGTACACTTTTTATAGCCAAAAAAATCATCATCATGTTTTTGTGCAGTTACGTGACAACAATTGACATTACGTCAATTACGTGACAAATGGAATTAAGTTTTATTTATTCACCAATAAAATATGAGTGGGTTACATACAACAACTGAAATTTAATCAACAAATCGCAATACATGTATTACTTTACAAAACAACTTACTTGTCACGACTTGTCACAAATGTTAAAATTGAACAAAACGCATGTAGAGGAAGTAGAAACATACAATCTATGTCACACTTAAAATAGAAATAACACAGTAATAGAAAATAAAACTATGCGTAGTGTATACGGATGCCTTATTTTAAATTGGATGGGCTGACTTTTGGGGTTGTCTCTATATAAATTAAATTTAATTATAATGATGTTAAATCAAAAACTTGCTTTTCTTATAAGGTTTACCAATTTGGTACGAAACCCAACACATACAAATGATTCTTTTTCAGTATACATTTTACAACGATATAGTGGGCGTCACTGGGCGAGTGGCTGTAAAATATTATTAGTTGTATCATCACTGTTGATGAAGATTTTTTTGTTCGTATCTGGTCAAAAAAATAAAAAGAATAAACTAGATCTAGCAGACGAGAATAAAAATTAATGCCAACAAGTAAACATACTTTCACAAAATCCGTTATTATATCAAACTTATATGCGACACAAATTGCATGAATCGCGAAACATGACTACATATACATTCAAGTTTAATGCATCTTTTCTAGGGTTGCATGTATTTCACACTTTAAAGTGAATTTCCACCTCCTATATTGTTCTGCACTACGCCCTGTACTGGGCTTCGAACCTAAACAAATAATCATTTTGAAATATTTACAAAAAGACAACAACATCAAACACAGGCATTAATATATTTAACTTTCAGATTGATGAATCATACTAGAATTTATACATTCGGCGCTCCCGGGAATAGAACACGGGCGGTTCAGCGTTGTTGTACTTCACGTCACACGCCCAACAGTGGTGGTGGCGTCGTTTTGGAGATGCTAGCTCCTTAATCGTCTTACTTGTAACAAAGTCATTTCCATCATGATTGGCAAAAGAACCGAGTTTCTTCTCGTCATGAATGTCAGACAAAGTGACGTGCTTTTTGCCGCAGTCACGCAGTTTATCAAACGCATGCACGAATGTGCAGTATAAGAGACACGATGTCAGAATTCCAAGCAAAACGGATATAATTCCCCATCCTGCATGTTTGCCGATGGTGTACGAGTAACATAATTCCTGACGTCTGTTGCCGACAGCGCATTCGCAGTCAGAGTAGTGCAGGTAGTCACTGGTCTGTAATAGTGTAAATAAAAGTTTTAAGAAGATTGTGTTAATATGTATGTTTTGAACAAGCTAAAGTGGAATAACATTTACTGCTGACAAATGTGTCACGTACTTATAAATGTCAAAATAATATACAACAATGTTTGACTCTTATGCATCTAAGCGAGATAAACATGAAGTTACACGTAAGACTCTTTATTTGAACGCTTACCAGCGCGGTTTTATTGGCCAAGAAGAATGTGTCATTCTCGAATCTGTACTGGCAGTTACTGCCCAACCAGCCGTCGTTACACTGACACAAGTAGCCGTCCACGCCCTTGTTTAGACACACGCCGTTACCTCCGCATGGCAGCGACGCACAGGAATCAATGCCTTGGGGAAGTTTTTTTTGTCGTCAGTGTATGTGTCGTTTTGAAATGAAATTATCGTAAGATCTGGTATGGTGAGAAGATAAGACTGATCTGTAAAAGTTATAATAGCTGTTGCGTATCAATTTATAATTATATTTCTTATACAAAGACACGAAAATAATTTTAACATTACTAGTAAAACAGTTTCTTTATTAAAAAACTCATATTTGAACATGTTGCAAAAATGGAACATCTTTTCCATCGCTTACCATTCTGACATATAGTGCCCGTAAATCCTGGTTTACAAACACACTGAGAGGCGCCGACGAGATTAAGACAAGAACCGCCATTGAGACAGGGTTGAACGGCACACTCGTCTATGTCTTAACATATTAAAAACATTGTAATACATTAGTCAATCTGAGGGTGAGCTATTGTGACCGGCCTTTGTCCGTCGTCGTCCGTCGTGCGTAAACATTTTTACTTAAACATCTTCTCCTCTGAAACCGCTCATTGGATTTTGACTTCACAGGAATGATCCCTGGGTGGTCCCCTACCAAAGTTGTTGAAATGGTTCTAATTGGTTGCATTAGTAGGTCACGGGGTCAAAAAGTAGGTTTTCAAAATGCAATTTTCAAAAATCGTCTTGTCTGAAACTACAAGGCTCAAAGCTTTCATATTTGGTATATAGCATCATCTGGAGGTCCTCTACCAAAGTTGTTCAAATTATGTACCTGGGGTCAAAATTGACCCCGCCTCGGGGGTCAAAATTTAACATTGAATTATATATGGAAAAGTTCAAACGACAATTTTTCTTGAACCGCTAATGGGAATTTGACCAAACTCAACAGGAATGGTCCATGGCTGGTCCCTTACCAAAATTGTTTAAATGGTTCTGACTGGTTGCATAAGCAGGTCACGGGGTCAAAAAATAGGTTTTCATAATGCAACTTACAAAAATCTTCTTGTCTGAAACTACAGGGCACAGATCTTTCATATTTGGTATATAGCATCATCTAAAGGTCCTCTACCAAAGTTGTTCAAATTATGCCCCAGGGATTAAAATTGACCTTAGCCGGGGGAGGTCACACTTTTACATTGAATTATATAAGGAAAAGTTCAAACGACTTCTTACCTTGAACTGCTAATGGGAATTTGACCAAACTCAACAGGAGTTATCCCTGGGTGGTCCCTTATTATAATTGTTCAAATGGTTCTGATTGGTTGCATAAGTAGGTCACGGGTCAAAAATTAGGTTTTCAAAATGCAATTTTCAAAAATCTTCTTGTCTGAAACTACAAGGCCCAAAGCTTTCATATTTGATGTATAACCTCATCTAGAGGTCCTCTACCAATAAATAGTGGACAACATTAGTGGTCCTCTGTAAACGGCTCCACTGTGACCTTTAACCTTTTCCTCAGCCGAGCGACCCAAGGCCCTTTGGGATCTCTTGATATTTTTTTTTATTTTATTTTTGTACACAGTTGTGAAAATTTATTTACACTTTGTTCATATTTTTTGTGCTCTCATTCCAGAAGTGTATATTACAAACATTTTGCATTATAATTTTTTTATTTACATAATAAAATAAAAATTAAATTATTGGGAATGACAAATTTGTTGTTTTTGATTTTGTATTTATTCCAGTGTTATTTTTCTTAGAACTTTAAATTATTGATTGTCAATATATTGCAATTGGATCATTTTGTTCCACACTAATTGTCTTATATTTGTGAGTTATTTGCAGTGAATTAACTTTGCATTGTGATAATTCTGTATGTTTTTTGGCAAGGTTGTGAACTTTCTAGTTCTGTGTTTTAAGTTTGCCTTGATATTTACAATTTATACTGGTGTGTTTGTGTGTGAAGTCACATACGATGATTATTTCTGAGAAATTATATGACTTGATTGACTAAATTGTATGAGTTTATGTGAGATTCTTTGTGCTCCTCATTATTTTAGACTTTGAGGAATTTTCAGTGCTTGAATTGTCTGCATTTGATCTATTTTAGTTTTATTACAGAGAAATTGTGTGTTTTGTGAATTCATAATTTCAGAATGGCGGAAGGCGGCAAAGATGTATTTGCAGATTACGAGGATACAGAAATGTCCAATGAAACTGATGGTGAGACTGATGTTTCCCTTGAGGATCTGAAGTTTCTGAGGGCCGTGAAGATGTTGGGAATCTCTACTAAGGTGTCCACCATAGAAGATCTTGCATATCTGCAGGCTACATTCGAGGTCAAGCAGGAACCAGAAATACGGACTGAAGATCCTGTTGCTGCCCGTCATAGGAGGCAAAATGCAGAGGAACCTGTTGCTGCCCGTCCAAAAGATAAGTTATTATTTAGATGTATAATATACAAAAACAATAGAAGAATGTGTTTCTGTACATTTACACTTTGATTGTTTAATAAGGGAGTACATTTACTCCCTGGGTTTGAAATTAGGGAGTACTTTACCCCCTCACTCGTTTAGGAGAGAGTACATTTACTCCCTAGAAAGAATAATTATCTGGAGCCCTGTGTATAATATACAAAAACAATAGAAGAATGTGTTTCTTTACATTTACACTTTGATTGTTTAATAAGGGAGTACATTTACTCCCTGGGTTTGAAATTAGAGAGTACTTTACCCCCTCACTCGTTAAGGAGAGAGTACATTAAATTTTACTCCCTAGAATACATAATTATCTGGAGCCCTGGTGATTTGTTTCCAAGAGGAAGAGGATAATGTTTCCCAAGAGAAAGAAGAGAATGCGTTCCAAGAGGAAGAGGACGAGGAGATTACAGGCCAAGGAGGCCTATTGCTTCACATACCTTTGCTCCTACCTGCTTCCTGTGCAATGACAGAGGACATGTGCAGAGGATGTGTCCCATCATTCTGAGGCAACTAGTCTGCCCTAAATGTAAGTGCAAGGGTCACCTGCCTGAGGAGTGCCCAAAAGCCTAAGTGCCTCGGTTGTAGGGTCAAACCGGGGTGCTGTGTCATCAGTGGACCCTAAGCTTGTTGGTTAGACAAGCGAAGTGAATGTTTTGATTAATGGTAAGCCACTTCATGTATTGTTAGATTCTAGTAGCTGTGTCTCTGTTATTTCTCATTCTTTTTACAGAGAACACATACCTGATGTTCAACTCCAGACCATAGATGACCTTGTCAACATGGAATCTGCTGATGGTAAGCATCTGCCCTATCTAGGGTATGTTGAGGTTGAGCTTGGCATTGCAGAGGGATTGCCTATAGGTAACCCTGTCTCGTCTCTGTTCCTAGTTACACAAGACACCGTATTTTCAGAGAGGACATCCGCAATCATTGGAACAAACATCCTGAAGGAGCTATTGAAAGATTGTAAGGACAAATTTGGTCCTCAGTATTCACAGCGAGCAAGCTTGTACACTCCCTGGTATTTGAGTTTTATGTGTATGGCAATAAGGGAGAGAAAACTTAATCTATCTAAGGGCAGACTAGGTGTTGTTAAGTGTGCCTTACAGCAGAAGGTGACACTGCATCCCCATGATACCAGGGATATACCTGGACACACTGACAAAGAGCTAGATTACCCGGCTACAGCTGCCATGATGCAGGAGGCAGATAATAGCTGTCTTGCAGAGTGGTTGGATGTAAAACCCTCTGTCATAAACTATAGGTTTAGAAAGAATGGAGAGGTATTTGTAAATCTTTCTAACCTTACAACACAGACTGTAATCATAGCTCCACGGACAGTCTTGTGTGAGCTTCAGCCAGTTACTATTGAAGATGATGCGTTTAAGAATAACGAAGAGAAGCAAAAGAGGGATACTGGCTCATCTGAACTTAGACCAGGATCAGATACTGACTGATGAACAGAGACAAAATCTTCGCGATTTGATGCAGATCTATGAAGACTTGTTCTCTGTCGATGATACAGACTTGGGGAACTGTAATGTGGTCAAACATCGTATTGATCTGCATGAAAACACACCCTTTAAGCAGAGACATCGCCGCATTCCTCCCGCTATGGTTGAGGAGGTTAGAGATCACATTGAGCAGCTGCTGCCTTGTGGTGTCATACGGCCATCCAAGTCTCCATGGACCTCCAACGTTGTTCTTGTCCGGAAGAAGAGATATTTGATAGTCTGCACGGAGCTCGGTATTTCTCTACACTAGTCATGACGTCTGGCTACCAACAAGTAGAGTTGGATGAGGACCATAAGCAGAGGACAGCGTGTACTGTTGGATCACTCGGCTTTTACGAATACAATCGAATGCCGTTTGGTCTGACGAACGCCCCTGCGACTTACCAGAGACTGGCCATAGAATGCTTAGGAGAGCTGCACATGAAGATATGTTCGGTGTACCTTGATGACATAATCATATTCAGTAGGACATGTGAAGAGCACCTCGAACGGTTGGAGGCAGTTTTCTCCAGGTTACGCAAGTTCAACCTGAAACTTGTGCCAGAGAAATGCTTCTTCTTC
>Ga0224511_10004227_pt1 | contig 10768 bp, 3 predicted proteins | sample SF_May12_sed_USG_2_FD_169988 | JGI IMG/M metagenome (GOLD analysis project Ga0224511, IMG submission 169988) | Sediment microbial communities from San Francisco Bay, California, United States - SF_May12_sed_USGS_8_1 | ecosystem: Environmental > Aquatic > Marine > Sediment | place: USA... | reverse complement strand
GTAGAAAATCATTGAAAGTGTTTAAGGTTGAAGTAAAAGTCATTTTAAAGCGTGTTTTGGCCGTATTTCTATTAAAAATGAAAAAAAAATGAGAAAAACTAGCGTTTTAAAAAAAAATCATAGGTCCGCGGCCTGGATCCGCTAGTGATTACTATACAAGTTGACCGCTGTTGCTTAGTTATCGTGCTGACAAAATGAAACTCATTATTTCGAGACTTCGGTATCCATAGACGACTTTCCCAAACCACTACAAACATGACGTTTCAGTAAATATTACTATGCCATTTAAATCGAACAAACATCTAATTTCCCAAGAGTCTAACTTATTGTGCATTTTTCCTACTCATCTATCAATCCTTGTACATATTGTAAACAACTTCTGACCCCATTACACTCGTCGCTGTTCTTGTAACACGTTGACCTATTTTTTCATTGGTCGGCACATTCTTCTTGGGCGGCTGTTCCTTGAAATTGCTATCCCGCCAATGTACGAGATAGGTTCACTGCTTGTCTTTCTGGGATCTCACACCACGTGCTTTTTCAGTAAAACAATAAGTAACAGTTGTTAATCTTTGTCTATCTGCGCACATAAAAATGTTTGTGGGTGTGTGTCATAGTTCTTAGGGTTCGGCTTCCCAGTATTTAATTTAGCTGTAACGGGCTTTAAACTTCGCTTCTTTGCTGTATGCAGAATCTTGTGCAGTTCGTTGCTTGTGTACCGTGGTCAGGTTATTGTTGCACATAACAGGTGTTATATTTGGGGGGAAACGGGTTCAGGTTGTGTTTATACAGACCTGTGCAACGAACTGTGTCACTGTCAGATTGTGAACTTTTTTTGTTTTCGCTTTGTTGTCAAGTATGTCGATCACTGTATCGTCCGAATACACACGACCCTGCTTGTTTTGTATACAACTCATACCCAGCTAGTAGTTCTGCTTGTTCCTAAAACTTCGAACTAGTCAGTGAATCTATCTCGTACAAGATTTCTGCCAAAGGGCACTTTTGCGGAATATAGCAAATGTACTTTCTGACAAAGATCGGTAAGATGGGACGTCATCCTTCAGGCGTGACTTCTGCGCAATGGACGTCTGAGGAAAAATTGCACGCCGATGACGTTTAAGCAACACCTTAAAAACATTATCTCTAAGAGTATATCGGTCTGAGATTGCTCCGCCGTCGTGTGACTTTTATCATACTCCCTAGCAGTTGACGTCCCGACTTTAAGCAATAATAGACTCTGATCAAGGTGCAGTAACGCTTCTGGAGATTTGATATGGTATTTAAATAGCAATTTAGTGTAACAGATTTCAATCTGACAAGGCCTGTCGAAACCTATTGCGGTATGTTTATCGTGAAATGATTGTCGCCTCGAGTTGCCCTATTCCTATTATGCTTTCTTGGCAATGGCAACGCGAAGGTCAATTAGGTGAATTATTGGTAGGGTAGATAATTATATTCAACGTATCCCTAAACAAATCAACTCCTTTTTAAATAATAAACAAATAAAGTTCATTGTTTACATTTAAAAATGGAATTCCGCTAATGCGCTAAGGGGCGTCATTGATATGGCATCATTCATTACTACTGATAAACAGCTTCAATAAAACCGAGGCTGCTGTTTTTCACGTGCAGGCTATGCTTCCTGAGGGCTTTCCCTTTCATCAATTTTATTGAGCAAGGTTTCTTAATTTAATATATAATTCTTAATTTTAGTTTAAAACATAACATTTTTCAGTAATTACTTAATATGCATATACCTTAGAAGCATAATTTTTTTTAGTATTTTTTTAAATGTTGAAATAATGTGCGTTTTTATTCAACCTTAAACATATATAGAAAAACATCACTAACGTTATCACTGTATATATAATTTAGACACGCTTATTTAAGTGTTGTTTTAAAAGACTTAAATGTCTTATAAATGTCGTTTGTAATTATATAACACTCTGAATTTATTAGCACATGCACACTTCATACAATTGTGCAAGCCCCCTTACAGAAACATTGTGTTTATTAATCGGATTATGTTTGAATGATGAAATCGTTTTCATGTATATTGCGTTATATTGAATGATAATTATAAACTTGTATAGTATTTAAATCGCAGGATACTAGTACTAGTCATTCTAATAAAAGAGAAACCATAAATTGCATTAGTTCACAACTTTCTGTTAACATTACCATCTTTAAAAAGGAAGCATATACAATAAGTACCCGACTATTTATATTTGTTTGAACAATAAGAATCTTGATTCAATCAGTCGCAAACAATTATAGGACGTCGGCGTTGTTGTAGTTCAGCTCTTTCATCTTCACTAACAACGACTTCCAAATATTCAACCATTTTACAACGTGTACTTGTGCAATAATCACACGAATATCTATACTTATTTGAACAATAGTAAAATACCATTGCGCGATTTGCTTCTGTGTTACAGAAACCCAGTATAATAATCACCGATTGTATATAAGTAGATTAGTTTCCTCGTGCACAGGTAATTTATTTACTCCAGAGAAACACAACTGCTGAATAATCATAGCTTAATCACCGTTTTAGGCTGACAGAAACTGGGCATTATACTTTTATTGGAATGTTGCAGTTAATGATTGTATAAAATAAATGAGTATTATTCCTTTTTTATTGTTTTATTATACAGATATCTTGCTGGCAATGACATTCGAGAGATTGCACCGTTTGGATTCATGGGTATTTCACATCTGCACGCTTTGTAAGAGCATTAGCGTTTGTCCTATGCATTCAAATGTTGTTTTTGTTTGCAATAAATTTGCAATTTGGATTTCGTTATGACAACCATCAATAACTTTCGAAAATAGTATACCAGTGACCTTTATAACCATACGAACATCATATATGTAAATTAATAAACCTTTAATTTTGATCTTTCCAGAAACCTGAGTTACCAAGCCATAACAAAATTACGCCAAAACGCGTTCGCAGGCTTACGTAATCTCCGGACGTTGTAAGATACGTTTAAGTGGTCACTGCATCAGTATTGTATTGCGTTAACTTTCCTCTAGAAACCTTACCTTATGTTATTAAGATTCCAATCCACATAGTCATTGTGGTATTTCTTACAAGCGATAACACTGCCATATGTATATGTTACTTACTATACTGCATAAATATCAACTTACAAACATATTTTTAACATACAGTTGGTCTTACAAACCAAATATACATATTCGTAATCCGATCTACGGAGTCATTTATTGTTTTTTAACACACAAATATTGTTTACAAAAATATTCTGAACTGATTCCGTGAAATCAACAAACACGTCCTAAAGGCTCCGATACCCTTCTTTGTACGTTTTGAGAAAATTTAACACAATAACGTGTTATGTTTTTCCTAATTGGGCACCTACTTCCTTCATAAAACGCAATTAACACGAAGCGAGAGCAAATTTAACTAAGCATTCCAATTTACTAGTACTAGTAGTTGCTGTGTTTTTAACCAAATAATTTAACATTTCATTTCTATAAGGAATTTCAAACATTTAGAAAAGGTCCTCTGGCGTTATGTTAACAGGTTAATGAAAAACATATTTTGTGTTAACTTCAAGGGGCTAATGTTCTTTTCTGCACAATGTCATCAAGGGACCACACGAGGCGGGCTATGGTCGAAAGATCCCTTATTTGCAATATTTTATTCGCATACTTGTAGAAGATTTCCGGTGCTTCACATTGCATTTTCAGCAGCAATGCTACCTCTTCACCGGTTCGTAGGGTTTCTAGCGATCTGTATAAAATATAACATAACATAACATAACATAACGTAACGTAACGTAACGTAACATATCATATCATATCATATCATAACATAAACACAACCTTACAGCAATTGCATTCTATAGTGTGTTGGCATTAGGTATAGGGCGCTCTTAAGTTTGGAACTTTTGTCTTAAAATTCAGACAGGAAAACCTCAAGTAGGGCACACATCCGTTATTGAAAAGAGAATGAACACTCCGGTTATGTCTGCTAGGCGTTAGTAAGTAAAATGAACGTCGTGATGTAAACTTATACCTGTTGAAAACAGCCTTGAATCACCTACAAACCGACTATCCAACAAACCTGTATTTGAGTTGATTTTATTCCTACCCGAAAGGACTATAAAACCACGGGACAATGAAGACGCCTATGTCCAATGATACACTGAAACATGCTTTAAAACTACAAAAGAGCCACCATTGGCTATATACAGAGCCATATACATTAACTAAATACCAGTTTAAACGAACTATGTTCTTTGATTATTGACTACAAGCAAGACATTTCGTAGCATATACACATGAGATCATACCACACTGAGCTCTTACTAGTAAGATATGCGAGTTACTAGTACTTACCACTACAACATTGTTTGAGTACACTATTTATGGATAAAGATTATCAACAAAATAAAATACCTGTATAATAACATTTTTACCCTTCTAATTTCTGTTCCTTCTTCCACTTTGTGACGTCATCACAGCTCCATCTCCGAACCGCGTTTATAATTGCATTGTCAACAGGTGGTCGGTCTACAGAGGCAGGAACATCCGAAGACGGTGTTTGCTTAAATGGAAATAATGTTTAATATGGTGTAATATTAATTGAGGAGATGATCAAACAAAGAATGTTGTAAACAATGTAGATATGTCATGTTTAAGGGCACCATGACAAAATGGCCCGTACAAAAACTAACACAAGGAACGACACGAAAACTCTTACAACGTTTTGATAGTAAGCCTATCAAAATGTATTTTTACGTTTTAAATATACCAGTTGACCCGTCTTGATAAATATGTAAAAACAGCATACAACCAGTTTTCATGTACATACCATCGGCTGATCTTGTTTTGGACGTACTGTTGTTTGGACATCTGTGGAAGTTGTTGTTGGTTGATCAGTTTGGTGAAAAGGTCGTAATATCTTGTCTATCTCCTTCAACAGAGCCGTCATTTTGTCTTCGAACGGATACTTTCCGCTGTTTAACATGGTACTATGGTGATATATTTCGTACACCAGAAGAATCGTTTTTTATAATTATGTTATTGCAAACACTTTCCGTATAGTACCTATATTATTATCACGAACATTAAGAAAAACACCAATAGAAGCTTAATTTATCATTAATTTGCCGACAAGGTGCATCACCAATATTCTAAAGAAACAAGTCCATGTAATTGTAACAGTTATTTTGTTATTACTCTTTAATACTATTTGGAAAGAATTTGTACGGTTCTAAGATAAAATTTTATGACATAAATACCTGAATTCGTAGTAAAGTTTCGTGCCCAGTATGATCCCCAGCCAACCGTCGGCAGAATAGTTTTGCTCCATCTTCAGTGGTATGATACGCTTACCCTTTTGATACGCATACTCTGCTTCTGTTGAATAGAATACAATAGAATAAGAAAAAGAAGAGAAGAGAATTGTGACACTAACCAATTTTAGAGAATATCAATACTTTGTGTGCGAGACCTATTAATTAAGATATACCACCAATGACGTTAAAGATGATGTTTGCTTGTTTGTGTATAAATATAAAGATAATCCCGTTTAAGCACTGCGGCCAATTTTGACAAAGACTGTACAAAATATTTTAGCAGTTGCAATTACACTGAGAGGACACTGCGAAAGCTGTGACTTAAGTCGCCACATATGTTGTGGTTCAATTGACGTGTGTCAAACAGTAGACCAGCCTTTTGCATTTTTGTGGCATGTGTGTCTGGTTGTATCCATGTCCTCAAATGAGAATGTATGACACCGAATATAAAGTATCCTCTTTTACTAAATCATGTAATGAACTTAAAACAAAAACTATATTGTGTACATCAGCTGCTTATACATATACAAGAAAATGACTTTAATACGACAACATATCAATATTCATCTGCGTAAATTGTGTACTTCCAAAAAATATACAATTTGGCAATATAAAAGGCACCCGACAAACATTTATACTACAATTCAGTGTATACATTTTGTTGCGTTCATTTATCGACGTACTCGGACATTTTTGGGGCATACATATTGTTAGTTTATGTTAGTGTCCCATAGTGCAAGATACAGGAGCGCCAACGACACATGACGACCCAAGTTCTTTAACGTGCGCAGAGAATCTCAAACCACCTCATTATGTATACTGTAAAGACACAGTGTATATCTCAACTTGACCCGGATATCGAACTCGCGCCCCCTTAATCTTTAGTCCATCGTTTTGGCACTGGAACAAGTCCACGCACTGAGACAGTTCGCCGATACAATCTCGTTACATACACGTACCTGCATGGCAATTTGGCGAGTGTTTGTACTTTGTGGAGAAACACATGAGGACACAGGCGGCTCCCTCGACGGCCTCCGCCATCGCCTGAAGGGTGGACCCTCCCATCTCATCAACATCTATCCATACCTGCCAGAATGAATGCAAGACGATATGGTACTATATTAACATATTATTTAGGATAATGCATCAACGATGTTTTAGAACATAGACTCTGCCTTAATTGTTTCGCTTTGAGATTTTTGTCATGTCAAATTCCATAATCTTACACTCTCCTTGTCGATTACTAGTGTGTATTGCTCTCCGGATTGCTATAATTGGATACACGTTAAAAGCTTATATTACATTTAGTATGCATACTTACTTATTATTATATAGAAATTGTTTTTCAAGTAATTTGCTTGGCAAATGATCTTGAATTTTAAATGCGCATTAGTGTTCAGAATCACCAAATTAAATATATAAATAGTGTTCCATTACAAATAGTTTATAGTTACATAACTATTGACGGTCTACTTTCGTTTAAATTATAAGTTGTTGTTAAGATAAAATTTCTTAGCGTTTACTTTAATTTTAAAGAATAAAGCTGAAACCACAAAACACGCGTTAGAAGTATTAGTGTTCATGGCGTTTCCCCAACGGTCTTTAAAAACGATCAGTCTTACTCGCCTTATATCCATGACCTTTTATGCGGTCTCGAATCTTCATCACAGTTTGTTGATCGGCCCACTGGTAAGAAAGCATTATGTGTCCGACGTCGCCTTTTTCTTCTCTTACTGCGTCAGGTCGTTCAGAAAGCTTTTCAAGGCGTTCCCCTTTAAGTCAAGATGCATAACTAGTAAAGTATGTGTCAACGTCAGACAGGTTGGGTCCTATTGACGAAATGACGTTACTGAGAAAAAAATGACATAGTATTACATGTACATGTAATTAAAAACGCATCCAATAATATGTTTTTCTATTTTTCAACAGCCTACAAAAAGCAACGCATATCTTTTGCAAGTATTTATTATAAAAGTTAAACGAAATTGTAATGATAAAAATCATTACACTTTTTTATGACAAGTGTATATTCCTAATGTTGTGGTTATGTTTTTAAAGGTGATAAAAGCTTGAAAATCTTTCAAAGAATGTTGGAGATATGGAGTACTCACGAAAGTGTTACAGATCAGACCTGACCAGACCAAAACTGACAGACGGACGGACGAATGAAGAGCATTCCTAGAATCACTACAATCATACAAATTACAATACGCACTGACCAATGTCTCTGTATTTCTTGATAGAAGATAGTTTAAGTGCATCTTTCAGAGTCCATAGAACGCCACTGCACGCTGCTCTTACGCGTTTGCTTTCCTTTTGTGAATGGCGCGTATCTTCAATAAAATCAACCACGCCCAACTCTGCGTCTTCAGCGACTCTTGCCTGTACCTCCTTGTCAAAACTGAGTGCCCAGATTGCATGTACACTTTCTGAACATGTCAAAAATAACGAAATATATTTAATCCAAATATATTTGACACAAAACGTTGTAGAAACACAAGCTTTTAAAGCTGCTTCGTGCGATGTGATTATTTGTTCATCGAAAGTTCTACCACATGACGCATGCTCTCAATTACTTCTCAATGGATACAGTCCGGGCTAAAAATGATAAGTTATCGCTATATACTATATATCCGCTATTATTTGATAGAACTGTTAAGCGCAGCTGGTAAGGTGAACATCTCATTGTGTAGTCTTTTTAGCTACTTTGAGGCGTGTGTTTGATTCCTCGGACCCATATTTTTCTTGCTTATTTATATTGTAGGAATGAAAACTAACATGTTTTTATTTCTTTTACAATGTCAATATTATAATTTCGATAATTAATTACATTAGCTCAACTATCGCGCGATGCAGCTTGTAAGTACAATTTCCAAGATAATTTTAAACACCAAGATATTCTTAACAATTTAAATTTGTGTATCTTTATTTTTCAGAACTCACATTGATTTGTGACCTTTAAATAAATAATGTCATTAACTGACTTCACACTAAGGTCACTCACCGTGTAGTTCATGCTCGAATCCAGTTCGTCCCATCTCAACCAAAAGCTCCAAAGCACCAAGATCGACTAGCGTCTTCTTGTTCTCGTCATTGCGGGCAAGGTTCATAACAACTAGCGTAAGTATAAATGTAAAGTTAACTTTAATGGCGACGAACTGTAACATGTTGCATAGCTACACAGCTTCGCCACATTTACACTTAAATCTTTCACAAGCAAGATGTGTAATGTGTTAAGTAATGATACTTGACATTATACGTTGCAATAATGACACAGCTAACGCATTTTGTTAACAATGAACCTACCATGGCCGAGCTCTCCGCATGGAAAACACCAGTACTCGCGGCCCTTGGAATGTATTCCTTTTCCGAGAATAGTCAACAGGCTTTTTACTACGTCGAGATTCGCAAGAATATAATGACACTCGTCTTCATTGACGATCGCTGAAAATGTTGATAATAGTAGATGTAGTTAAAAAAAATCAGTGAACACTTGTTTGTGTATTCAATATTACTTGTCCAAACCATATAAATTAAAGTCATTAACGTAAGGTTCGAGGACAATATGTTATTATAGCATGCACATTTTACAGACATGTATTACAACTCACCGGCAAGGATTGCAAGTGACGTTAACCCAAGACGTTTTTCGGACAAGTGTAGAAATTCTTGCACAACAGGTACAAATCCAGCATCCCTTATAAAGGCTCTGTTGCCGTCACTCAAACAAATGTTGTTAATGATTTCCATGATGTATGTTGTAAAGAAAACCTCCTGTTCCTTCAAACAAAAAGGTACATCATAAAGGTATAAAGCACAATCATTTAATCATAGCAAAATCATTAAATATTATCAAGAGATGTTCAAAGAGAACACATTACAGGTGGAGCAGACAGGATCAAGATGTGTTCCTTATGCAGGATGTGCTACCAGAAGACTTCCCAATTTCCCAGTTTTTATATTTGTCTACTACATGTTACCCTGTTGTCTAGTTTTTTTATGTCGACCTTTTTATATAATGTCACTTAATATAAAGTTGAATAGATTCCGTATAATTAAGTTGATAAATCAAAAATGTGTCGAACATCGAAGCATAGTTTGTTTCGAGTCTGTTGGTATACGTTTTGATAAAATAATGTTACAAATTAACGTGTTTTAAAAGTCACAAACACTGATTCAATTTTTCAAAATCTTTATTTTGCAAAGAAAATTATCTTAGTTTGGCTAAATATGAATATAAGTATGAGACTGACACAATTAATTACTAAATTTAAAAATAATCACGTATGATTGAAACGTACGTAATGTAAACGACGTGTTGCATTCTAAAAAAACACGTTGCACCGGTTATTTGATATATTTATTATTTCAGTGGGATTGTTATTTCTTTGGCATTTCAAGAGGTTATTTGTGATGGATACTTTTGTTAAATGGATTAGTTTGACAGAACAACAAGTATAATTTGAAATTACATTATTATTCCCTATATTGATACTAATGAGATGTCCAACGGACGATGCATCAGCGACTTCCGGTCCAATTAAAAAATGACAAAAATCAAAATGTGTAAGAAATTGATCGCTGGTACAACACTGTTCGTTAAATGAACTTATTTGTTGATTTTGATGAATAAACTTGATGTTGTAGTTGTTGCTGTTTTTTTTAAATAATACAAAAATTCTACTATTTAAAAAATATTTTTTTGCAAAATTGTAATCGTTTAATTTGTATATTTTAATTTACAATGCTTCTTGTTTCTGAGACAAAATGGCATAAAATAAAATGTTTTTATGCAACGATGTACCTTGTAGAACATAACAAACCAATTTCAATTACCTGCGTATTTTAAATGATGACGTCACATCGGAAATGTGGAAATCAGTAACGATAAAAAAGCACAACACTACGTGAAAGTAAACAGGCTAATTTAAACAGATTTCGATACCAAAATACGTAGGTATTTAACACTGAAAAGTTCGACGAAACTGTTTTTGTAGATGTCGAGAAAAAAGAAAACGTGACCAATAAGAAAAGTTGTTGAGTGTATGTACAGTCTATAAAATGGTAGATAATGAACTTAAATTGTTTTGAATCTCTTACTTCATATTTTGTAAATGCTGATCAATGGAGTATTAGTAGGCGAAAGATAACTTTTTATATATGCAAATGATGTAAATATATAATTAAAAGCAATAAGGCGTTTGAAAATTATTTGGTAACCAGTAGCAGTAGCAGCAGTAGTAGTAGTAGAAGAAGTAGTAGTAGTAGTAGTAGTAGTAGTAGTAGTAGTAGTAGTAGTAGTAGTAGTAGTAGTAGAAGTAGAAGTAGTAGCAGCAGTAGCAGTAGTAGCAGTAGTAGTAGTAGTAGTAGTAGTAGTAGTAGTAGTAGTAGTAGTAGTAGTAGTAGTAGTAGTAGAAGTAGTAGTAGTAGTAGTAGTA
>Ga0224511_10004226_pt1 | contig 10768 bp, 5 predicted proteins | sample SF_May12_sed_USG_2_FD_169988 | JGI IMG/M metagenome (GOLD analysis project Ga0224511, IMG submission 169988) | Sediment microbial communities from San Francisco Bay, California, United States - SF_May12_sed_USGS_8_1 | ecosystem: Environmental > Aquatic > Marine > Sediment | place: USA... | reverse complement strand
TGACAATTTCTTTCAAAAGTGTACATAGTTTTCTGTTTTTTATAACACGATACACAAAATCTGTCATAATTAGTGTTTTAAGTACATTTGGGCTTTGATAAAAGAATTTATCTAACAATTTATTTCTAGAAGAGTTGAAAGCAGTGCATTCAAGTAAATAATGAAATTTGTCACAAGTAGAAGAGTTACACAGTGTAGATTTTCTTTCAGTAGTCTCTATATTATACAAAGAACCTGTTTCTACTGGAAGTCTATGGTTTCTTTAAAAACTTACAAGGTGTTTTCACAAGGTATTCTACAAAACCAAATATTTCTTTAAACAATCTATAGTAACAACATTTACTAGATGTGTTTAACAATGAGTGCCATTCTGTAATAAACAAATCAGATAGCGTTTGTCTAATACTAAGTGTAAGCCACTTGATGTTTGGACAGTTATGATTGTTCCAAATGTTCATCATGCCACATTTTGTAAGAATATTCTGTACACAATACATCCATGGAAATACATTTCTGACATTTTGATCACAGTTTATATAGTAATGCAGCATACAATTGTATAGTTTATTTGATAATTTGGTTCAATTAGATTGTGCTAACTTAGCCCAGTAAGAGATAATTCTACATTCAATATCAATTGATAGGGGTTCACACCAGTTTTACCATAAACAATACATGAGGCAGACTCACCTTAAGACCAAACATTATTTTTAAGAATCGGAGCTAGACTTTTTCTAGTACATAATTATTTCCAAAACCCCAACAGTCACAACCATATAACAATATGGGTTTTATCATCTTGTTAAACAAGTCAATTTGCATGTTTATTGGTCATTCCAAACTTTTACATTTACTAATAAGGTTATACATAGCGTCTGTAGCTTGTTTTGCACTATGATTTTTCTCTTTGTAAAAAGAACCACTTCTACTGAACAAAACACCGAAGTATTTGAATTTTGAAACTATCTCTAACAGTTCATCGTTATATGTAAATATATGGTTCGGACATCTGCCTCTAGAAAAAAACAATAATTTTTGTTTTAGAAATATTTACAGTAAGCTCCCATTTTTTACAATAATCAGCATAAACATTTAGTGCATTTTGTAGTTTAGATGCAGATTCAGATATTAAAATAGTATCGTCTGCGTACATTAAAGCAAATAAATTTACAAACATTGATATATCACTGGGATCGGTGTGAGAACAATGAACACCGTTAACAGAGGCATTTGACAAAACGAAATCATGTAGATCATTTAAAAAAAAGTGAAAATAAAAGCGGAGATAATTTAATCCTTGGCGTGTCATGTCAACATTTTTAAAATGTGGGTTATATGCTTACATGAACATATGATAAAAGTCCGCCCTAGATTTCCAAAGACTACCGGTACTCATTGTCTGGCAATCAATACAAAATATATTGGAAGTTTGCACGGAATACACATTTTCGGTCATTTATTAATGTTCCAATTTTAACTTAACACAGAACACTTGACTCCAAAAAGAAACTCCAATGCTATTAAAGATATCGGCTATTCTATATATATATAAACCACCCTATTCTCTCACCAGAGGGCGTGCTACACAAGTTTCGCTTACACCTCTGTCAACACCGGGAAAAGTAGTTCTCATACACGTGATATTCTATCAAAATATCGCAAAATAGTTCCCCGAAAATTTGGGTTAAAATATATTTTAAACATTATTCCAAACAATAAATATATAAATTTTCATTTTAAGTAAAATATACAGAGATCAAAATAATCTCACGAACATTTTATTAATTATTCATATTTTGTACAAGGATCTTGTACACCGGGCGGTGACAGAGGTGTAAGCGAAACTCGTGTAGCACGCCCTCTGGCGAGAGAATGAGACCACTCTCGAAATCCACAATTTCTTGTGGGTTTTTATACATGTACATGTCAAAGTAATAGTCACCTAGAATTTGATCTGATTACGATAAATATGATTTACATGTGTGTTGCAAAGCATACAGTATGTTGAGTATTTTTCTGCTAAATACATAATAAAATAGTAATTCATCTAACAATCGCTTACAAACAAGCATAGTGTACGTATATTTTGATGCTAACATGTATGTATTTATAGCACAATATAATTAGTTATAGTTTCATCCAAACCATATTGTATTTTAGCACCCAGATATCATCGCTACTGTGTCCATTATATTTTGTTATTGTTTCGTTGTAGGTTTATTGATTTTTCTATCAAACTTGTTTCGTTTGGGGTGTGGTGGTTTGATTGGGAGAGAAGATAATAAAATGAAGTGACCATAACTTGAATCATTTTTTGTTAATCGTCAGTTTTACTTCAGAAAGCTGAACTATGATAATAAAAGTTTAATTCACATAACATAATTTTATTAACCATTGACCCAGATCTAGCCCCGTCACCAACCATGACTATCACCCACTGTGTACCAGTTTTGGTACACCTTACGATAAAGAAAAATGTATACAATCGAACCATATTCCCTTCTGATTAACCGGTTCAAAGTTAAAGCCTGTTTATGTGCGTGTCATAATTTAGACCTAAACTTTTAACATACAACAAGCAAGCGGGTTAATAAATTAGAGTTCTATTACATACTAGAAAATGGAATAAACATTAACAAACTAAGAAATATGGCATCCAATTCAAAATTAAGGACAACTATGAGGCATGGCTCGGACTTTATTTACGACTACAATTGCTTGTCATGTAGCGAAAACGGTCGTTACTCGGAGGCCAATCATTACTGCCAAGATTGTGACCGTTGTTATTGTAACAGTTGCATTGTTGGACACACGTTTTTTTTAAAAACGTCATAAAGTTCTTGGAAGAGCAAATGTCGACCTATGGTCAACAGCCACAACTGTGGTGGTACCGCTCAACCGCTGCGCCAAGCATCCGACAGAGTGTCTTCAAGTTGAGTGCATGGACCACCGCCAGCTCTGCTGTAACGTCTGCGTCATGGTCGACCACAGGTAAAATCAACTTTAATTTTAGGCATTATGTTTCCTTTAACATGCCCAGCCGAACGTTTTGAACTAATCAGTGTTTTGTGGTCGTGCCTGACAAAACTCATTCATTTTAAATTTGTAATCTTGTACATTTTGTCATATCAGAATGTGTTGCGTGGTATTTGTTGTAACTATATAACCATTATGTTTTGTTTAACCTGGGTAGGGAAAATAGCCACACATTAGTATTTTTCCTTTTTCATTTAATACTATCTGATATTAGAAAAAATATATTTATTTATTCACGTACACAGGCAAAATTACCAGACAACGTATAGTAGAATGGTGCGGGCAATTGGTTTATTTAAATTTTTCGACTCGACGTACAGGCATCAACTTGTTCTGTGAAGCACATGATTAAGTTAACATGTGACAATACGTATGCATCATGGCCAATTGTGTTTTTCTCATTATAAGTTGCAAAAGTTGTATTTTACATAGATAGGAACAGGACTTTATTTCCTCACTGTTTATAACCCCAGTGCAAAAACAAACCGACATCGAGACTCTCAATCCGTCCAACTAAATGAGTGCTCAGCTAAGAAGTACGACGAACGTACCATATATTAACATTATATTTATAATATTTTTAATTATAGTATATACTTGATTTAATTGTTCATATGGGTTGTTTTTTAGAAAATGCAGTTCGATTAAGCATATTCCGGACGTTGCAAAAGGTTTCCATGCCTCCCGAGAATTTAAAGAACTGCCGAAAGAAATCTCCGAAATCAATTACAGTTTAGCGCATGCGCGTCAAACGCGCGAAGAAAACCAAAAGGCGGTAAATAAATCAGGCAAGGCGTGCCTAACACAGATTTATTCAATCCGTGAACAATTCAACGTCGTTTTTGATCAGTTAGAAAAACAAACACTTTCCAAGATGGACACAAGAAACAAACTGATAGCAAGCCAAATCCAGTCTGATGTTGATAGCATCGATGGCGTCACTGCCAATCTTCAGAAGTTGTTTGCCTCGATTAAAGATGTACGCGATGAAAATGAAGCTCTGTCATATATAGGCTTCACTAAATGCAAGCAAATGATAAAGAAAGCACGGAAAACGTTGCAAAACGTTGACTAGAAAGGAACTGTCGATATTTTGTTTGAACCTGATACAGCAATGACAGAATATATGTCTTCACTGCAATCGTTGGGCGAGGTTGTTTGCACATTCACAAACCACGTGTTTGCTGTGGCGATGTCCGTTTCGCACAATATCAAGGTAACAGATGATAAAGAAACATCTGAAATATCCGGCGTGTGTGGACTACCAAACGGAGAGCTACTACTTGCTGATAAAAACAACGCAAAACTCAAGCTCCTTAACACTAACTATGAAGTAATTGCAGTCTGTGATGTTCCAAAATTTCAACATGAATTCCTTCTTTCTGGCAGCGAGACCACACTCCCCACGTACTCCATGTCATGACTGTTGTCGTTGCTCGAAATGTTGTCGCTGTTGTGGTCGGCGCAGTCCATGTCGAGAATGTTGTTGTTGCTCGTGTTGTTGTCGTATTTGATGCCCTTGTTGATTGTGTCGTTATTGTGGATGGCGTAGTTGTTTCAAAAGATGTAAACGTCGTTGGTGGTGCTGTGGAAAAAGTGGTTAAAAAGGCCTTACTCGCAACCGACCTACCTTTACTGTTGTTAAATAGATCTTAATCTGAGTGTAAGACAACTGTTAAAAACTTAATTACCAGCACATGTCAAAAATAAATACAAACACAAATATAAAACATATGTTATCTGGTTTATTGTAAAAATGAGTTGCCAGTTTAAAACAAAATGGACCCTTTGTCAGTCAAACTTTTGTTTTTCGTACTTCACTAACAGGTCAAATATTTTGTGTCATAAAATAACAGTTTATTAAAACACTAGCATCGGGTTTGTTTGGTTTCAAATCGTAACATGATAATGTAAGAACCTGGTTCAAGACAGTTTTTGTTACACAGCGTCTCGCTACAGCGTCGACTGCACACGTTGTACTGATGGGATCGTGTGTCCCGTTTGCCGATAATTTGAGGAATTTGATTTTCATTCGCAGCACAACTCTGTTGACAAACAAAAACTATCTCTTTTAGTCACAGTATGTACAGACAATGTTTTATTAACCGTCTGATATTGAAAGGTGTTAAAAATGAAGTAAACAGTATAATCTTCAAAATGTTTGAACGGTGAAATTATAAGACTCAGCGTATCTTAATATAAAAATGAAAATGTCAGTTTAGCAATATCAATCACTGAATGATGGCGTAATATATTTTAATTGTTTTGTCTTAAAAATTTAACAATCGTTTAACTACTAAAAGAGCGATACTAATGCTACATTCAATATAACAAGCACTTGTAGTAGGACTTTAAATAATAATAAATAAACAATAGTAACGTTTAAGCTATACATCAAACTCTCTTACGTGGGGAGAGGCACATCTTGTTGTGTAAGTCAATTGTCCAAACAGCTCTCTTCCTACGACGTAACATACCTGAAATATTACATTATGTATGGATTGTGCGATACGTGATATGTATATTAACGCGTATGTGAGTTATGCATTTGCGAAATTTAAAGAGATGAGACATATTGAAATGACCAAAGCAGTCTCCAGAAAGTCCATTTGTCATTTTCAAAAATTATAGATGATATTGAAATGAAATAAGCAAAATACTGTGGGGTTACCTCAAAAGTACCAATTTTTATTAATAAAACATAAAATTATTTGTTAATTAACCATTATCAAAACACTACTGACCGAAACATAAATAGGGGTCATCTATGGATTATGGCCAACCAAGACACCAAGTTTAATTAACAAACAGGAAATGTTCTATTTAGTCAATAAAAAGGTCATAATTCAAAAAATGGAACAAGCTAGAGTCACGGTTCTTGAACAATGCAGTTCAAGTCATTGTATCAAACATGTAAACCACGTTTGGAGTCATTTATACCTATGGTGATATAGGTACACCCGGACAAGAAATGTTTCATATAACTCAAATGGGAATAATAACAAACAAAACAAGGTAGAATTACGGTTCTTGAGCACTGCACTTTTGAGTTATTGCCAGAAATATGCATACCAAGTTTGGAATCATATGGACATGCAATAAAAAGTTACACTTCGGACAAGACAATTCGGACACTGCTGACACTGCCGCACCTGCTGACTGAAGTAATCCTAATATGTCACCTAGTCAGGCCACATAAAAACTGTAATTTCATGTAGCCTGTTTATGCAACCAATTGTACGCACTTCGAGATCACTAAAGGATCATTCCTTTAAAGGTTTGTCAAAATCAAATGAACGGTTTCAAAGGAAAACAAGAAATAACACACATGCACCTCCCTGACTCCAATTGTTTGAAATAATTTTTATAGAGATGGGAAATTAAAAGGTACATGGAAACTGTAATGAAAACGTTCATGCTATGGAAATGGGATGTTACACAATGTACAAACATTGTATTGGCATTTCAATATGTGGCGTAGGTTACTCTATTCAATAGGGACCATGTCCAAGACCAATCAGCATGTGAAATATGAAGACTCGGTGATAATTAGATATTCGGATAATAAGCAAACATTTATACTTAGTGAACGTGTACTCATCAGGGATCATGTTTAACTAGGAATAAGCAGCAAGTTAAATATAAGCGCTCTATTTTGAATATTTATTAATATTAAAATTGGAAACCTTAGAAGATAAGAAGATATTTAAGGAATGATCACTTACTATGACCCTGATCTTTGACACAAAATAAATGGGTGAAAAGCCCTCACCAAGGCCAATTAGCATGTGAAATATGGAAGCTCTCAAGTTCTCAAGATATTAAGTAAGAGTCGTTTTACTTTATTTGTGATCCTTGTGACCATGACTTTGAACCTAATCAACATAGTGAACACAAAATCAACAGGTGTCATGTCCTCACCAGGACCATAGAACATGTCAAATATGAAAACTATGTGATAAAGATCTCTTAAGATTATGGACACATGTTTTACAAGATAACACTAGTGCTTTGATTATCTTTGCCATTTGATTTAGTGAACACAAAATCAATAGGGCCCATTTTATCACCAAGAGCATTCATCATGTGAAATATAATAACTCAGTGATTTAAAACCTGTTATCAAGAAATAAGTGGAACACACATTTTTAACAAAAGTAACCATTGTGACCATGACCTATTGAACACAATATCAATAGGGGTCATAACCTTATCAAGACTAAAGAGTACTTAATAATACATGATAAATCTTGTATGAAAACAAGTTTTTTATATTTGGATAATGGTGGTCTGGCGTCGGGGATATTTTAGCTAACTTGAGTACAACGCGCTTATGGTAAGATATTTTGAACGACCAGTGGCGCACGTCATGTCAACATTTTCAAAATGTGGGAGGTATACTTACATGAACATATTATAAAAGTCCGCCCTAGATTTCGCAACGACTACTCTTTGTCTGGGAATCATTTCAAAATATATTGGAATTTTGCGTGGAATACATTTTTTCGTTCATTTATTATTGTTCCCATTTTAACTAAACATAGAACACTAGACTCCAGAAAGAAGTTCCTATGATATTAAAGACATCGGCTATTCTATATACATAGACCACTTTCGAAATCCGCAATTTAAAATTCTTTGTTGAATTTTATACATGTATGTCAATGAAATAGTCACCTAGAAGTTGATCTTATTACGATGAATATGATTTACATGTGTGTTGCAAAGTTTTTGTCTACTCAGTATGTAATAAAATAGCGTTTTATCTAACAATCGCTAGCAAACAAGCATAGTGTACGTGTATTTTACTGCTAATATGTATGTATTTATAGCACACTCTAATTAGTGATAGTTAAATGCAAACCATAACGTATTTTAACACCCAAATATCATCGCTACTGTGTATTTTATATTTAATTATTTTTATTCTTTCGTTGTAGATTTATTGTTTTCTATTGAACTTGTAAATGTTTCGTTTGGGGTGCGGTGGTTTTAACGGAAGCGAAGATAATAAAATAAGATGACCATAACTTTAATCAATTTCTTTAAATCGTCATTTAAACTACAGAAGGGTGAATTTTGATAATAAAATATAACTTCGCTTTTTTATCATCTACCCCGATCTAGCCTTACTATCTGACTATCACCCATTGTGTACCAGTTTGGTACATCTTAAGATAGAGAAGAAATGTAAACCATCGAACTGTATTCCCATCTGATTTAACGGTTCAAAGTTGCCTGTTAATTTGCGCGTGTCATAATTTAGACCTAAACTTGTAGCATACAACAAGCAAGCGAGTTAATAAATAAGAGTTCCATTACATACTAGAAAAATGGAATAAACACTAACAAGCTAAGAAATATTGCATCCAATTCAAAATATAGGACAACTATTAGGCATGGCTCGGACTTTATTTACGACTACAATTGCTTGTCATGTAGAGAAAACATGTTTTTATACACACACATGTGAAGCACATGATTAAGTTAACATGTGGCAATATGTACATGTATGCATCATGTCCAAATGTGTTTATCTCATTATTTATTGCAAAAGTTGTAATTAACATAGATAGGAACAGGACTTTGTTTCACACTGTGTATAACCCCAGTACATAAACAAACCGACCTAAATACTCCCAATGCGCCCAACCAAATGGGTGCTCAGCTAAGAAGTTAGTAAGACCAACGTACCTATATATTAACATTGTACTCGTATTTATAATTATTATACTTTATAGTATGGACTTGTTTTCATTGTTCATATGGGTTGTTGTTGTAGAAAATGCAGTCTGATAAAGCATATTCCGGACGTTGAAAAACGTTTCCATGTCTCCCGAGAATTTAAAGAACTGCCGAAAGATGTCTCCGAATTTAATTAATAACATTTTATCGCATGCGCGTTAAACCCGCAAAGGAAACCAAAAGGCGGTAAATACATCAGGCAAGGCGTGATACAGCAGTGACAGAATATATGTATTCACTTCAAGCGTTAGGCGAGGTTGTTTGCACGTTCACAAACCACGTGGTTGCTGTGGCGATGTGCGTTTCGCACAATATAAAGGTAACATATGATAAAGAAACATCTGAAATATCCGGCTTGTGTGGACTACCAAACGGAGAGCTACTACTTGCTGATAAAAACAACACAAAACTCAAGCTCCTTAACACTAACTATGAAGTAATTGCAGTCTGTGATGTTCCAAAATTTCCACAGGACGAATGATCTACTGGGCAGCGTGACGCAGCTGTTACAGTAGATTACAGGAATGAAATCCTGATCGTCCGCGTCCAGGCGGGGAAAATAGAGAAAATGAAGACTATAGAACTACAACATTGCTGCACATCGTTGGCTCGTCACAGTGGTCAATTGTACATTGCTGCCCATGATGCCCTGTATGTATACGACATGGCGAATGGCCAGGCGATAAAACTCAGGGCGGGTAATCGCGCTGCTCCAGACATTGATTTTGTAAACAAATATCCGCCATCTTGGATGAAAAAGGTTTTTTTTTCCAGTTTTCCTCGATCTTGTTGATGATGCCATTAATATTTATAGCAATGAACACGCTCCGCAGTTTTCCTAATCCGATGGTATATTTGTTTTGCCGCAAGATTTGCGAATATAAAAGTTTCACGGGAATCAAAAATTAAGCGAGAGAAATTTCCCGTGCAGGGTGCAGAGTAAAATCCACTTTTTTTGCAATTTGGTTATGAAAATTGGCGTATTATCAAGAAAACCAACCTGCTTTAGTCTTAGAACACATAAAAAACCCTTATAAAATGTTTTGGGCAACCTTATTGATGCCAAAATGAACATGTCAATGTTTTTGATCGAATTGCTAGGGAGCTGAGTAATATGGTGAAGGCTAGGGAGCTGAGCAAAACGCTCAATTACACGGACCCATTTTAAATTGATCAAATAACCCAGCACGAGATTTTTTCTCTCGCTTCAAAGTTTCATTTAAAGGTAACATTTATATTCCCAAATATTCGCTTAACTATTCTGTACATTAATTTAATATGCAACTGAAGCTATTCAGAGTATAAATACATTTAGATTTTATATGCCTGTCGAGACGCATAGTATGTTAAATGTTTGAGAAGACGTCATATATATTTGATAAACAAAGTTACATTTTAACCTTTTAGAAATCATCATTTTTATACAAGACAGAGCACCAGGCTGGCTGGAAGATGAAAATATGACCGCGTCTCCTCAGACAGAAAGGTTTATGCATTATGATCATTGAGTTATTTTTATTCGAAGTCTGTTTTTGTTTTAAATATATCATGAATAAGTGTCAATATATCAGAATATTATTGAAAACAACTAAAGCTCGTACTAGCCCTGAACAAGGCTGTAACTGCTCTCTTATTTAGGTCATAGGTCTGACAACTGAACAACAAATAGGTCAATAATCACGGGGAAGTCAGTTAGTTTTAAATCAGATCTGTCAATCCTCGTTTCACCGTCAAAACAAACTATTTTACTATATAATGAATTTCCTTCTCGAAACCTAGTCAGGAGGGAAGAGAAAGATGCTATGGTTTAAAAAATAACTTTACCATGTATGTTTTTCTAACATTGGCCACTCTGCCACGGACCTGTGATGATTTTCACAGAGGACGTTTGTACTTAGAATTCTCTCTTTTTCACCCATTTCTGTTTAATTTTGTTTCTTTTTACTTTCCTATCGTTTTGTTCACCTTCTAAGTGGCCTGGTTGGAG
>Ga0224511_10004225_pt1 | contig 10769 bp, 5 predicted proteins | sample SF_May12_sed_USG_2_FD_169988 | JGI IMG/M metagenome (GOLD analysis project Ga0224511, IMG submission 169988) | Sediment microbial communities from San Francisco Bay, California, United States - SF_May12_sed_USGS_8_1 | ecosystem: Environmental > Aquatic > Marine > Sediment | place: USA... | reverse complement strand
TGAATCCAAGTCAGGACAGGCTCCCACTGTAAGTGCTAGTTTTTCAACTCAATCCTATAGAAAGCTTGCGAACTTGCATACCCCAAATAGCCAACACTAAGGAACCGAAATTCTCACGATTTTATCCTGGATTCTATCCTAACGTGTAAGGATTCGCTCGGTGAGCTGTTCGCTCACTTAGTGAAAACATTGCACACTTTGCATTGGGATTACTAACGATTCAGTGTATAATTTGGATGCAACTATATGAATATAATTCAGTTCAAAACATTAGTGATCGCTTACAAACTGCTGCAGACTCATTTGACTGAACTAGAAAACGGAAAACTTTTTAGGCATCACCTTACGGAATTCGTGTGAAATTTCGTATGAGCGTGCGGTAACTCATCTGCACATCAATGACTTCAATTTGTTTTTTGTTCATGCATAGAGAAACACTAACACAGCAAACTCTTCATTATGATGGAGCATTGACACTGAATCAAACCCGGTACTCCATTGTGGAGCCATAACTGACAAACAGGCGAATATCTAACATGGCAGTTTCACTACTGTTGTCACAGTTCAGGAATAACACAGACAAACACTCACCGAATGTGACTGCATCTTTCAGAACAAGCAATTGTACAGTAATGCCTATTTTGTACAATAGCATATCCAAGTTTTACTAACATCAGTTTGCCTTGCCATCAGTCATTTGGGGTTTTTCTGTTGACTAGATAGAGTTTGACAGGCCGGTATTGAAACTCAGCACACGTGAACGTGTTTGAGACTTTCCAGGGGATGGCATGAAAGAGGGTCACCTGTGGAACTTTGGTCTTATAAACACTTGGTTCTGTTAGTTGTTCTCGTTGTGCTGACTAGAGTTTTGCTGTTTTTGTTGTTGAGTCGAGCCGAAGCTAGCCACATGACGGAGATGTGTTTTCTAGTCAACTGCATGAGTTTATTGCAAACTCAAGACTGCTCTTCAGACTGCTCAAGACAAGACCGACATATAAGTCTAAACTGCTGGCTTAAATAGCCCAGCGAAACCACAACACATTTCCGGGCTTGTCATACAGGATAGGAATATGAAGCCAACTTGGTCAATGACTCATCCTTATCCTTCCTTTGGAAATCCTACTAAAATGTCCTGTTATAGCCTGATTGCTCAAAATGACGGAAATGGCGGAAGTAGCCAATAGAGACATTGCACAGGAGAGAACGACTTTGAAACAAGTATGGTTATGGGTTAGTAACAGGAGTCGGGAGGTGTTTTTCATTGGATGGAATGTGAATAGGCTATCATAAGCCTTGTACTAAATGCTGCTTGAAAGTTACTCCAGAGGTGTTCATATGAACAATAAAGAGGTTTGTATGATAGATGAGATGATAAACATCCACGAGAACTGTGAAAATTTGCAACAGATAGAACTAGCAAGAAATCTAACAGCTAATGAGAAACGAGCATCTTTCTCGGAAGATTTTGACGACTAACTACAAAACAGACTAATTGACTAATGTGACACTAGAGTCCTCGTGATGGAAAACATTACGGAGTCGTTCTCTCATGCGCAAGGTCTCCAATTTCCGATGCAACCGAAACTACTATACCAATTTATTAGTCTAACCAGATGCCTTTCTTCATCACATACTATTTGGCCTATTCTCACAATTGCGACGAGTTATATCACATTCTAACTCTAACAATGTCATCCATTGTCAAATTGCTAGGCGACTTGGGATCACATGGGATGCACATCACCGTGGTAGGCCATGGCGATGCCTCCATGGCAAACTGAGGCAAATTGCAGTGGAGTTGTCGTTTTGCACCACTGGGTACGTTTCAGTACCACCGACCTCCATACGGATTCGCTATTCGCGCTACTTATTCATTGGCGATGAGACATTGAGACTGAAAGTATTACTGATGGTAATACACTAATACGTGTATTACGAATTAGATGAACTTTGAGACTGAGTCAGTGACTGTGTGAGTGAGTGAGTCAGACAGTTAGTTAAGTACTGGGCTACTGACTCAGTCAGTGGCTGAGTCAGTGGGCCATTGACTGAGCAGGTCAGTGAATGATCTGTAGTGTAGAATGCCGTGGTGTTGACTGTAATCCTACTGCCTAATTAAGTTGCTACTACATATTGTCCGCGACAGTTTATATAAATTTTATAATTCAACGGTACAATAGTGTACCTTGCGGCAGATATTCAAGCCTCTTTGCAGTAACCTTGACATTTTCCAAAAATACTAGGCTAACGCCTACTTTCGGTCGTGGAATTCAGTTTGTGTGCTTTCGGCCGCAGATCGCGACCGAAAGACGCTTTTTTGGATCGCGCTTTTTGGTCGCTTTTTTGCGCAATTTAGCAGATTTCGCGACCGAAATCCATTTCGGCCACGAAAAACCCGAGAACGCGAATGCGCCTAGTGACAGCTCCATGGTAGTTTGCCTCGGGGTACCTAGATTTGCTGCGGTTGTGCGAATCCCACAAGGCCCCATATTGTCAATTGCTATAGCCCGGGATAAAAGAATACTCTGTTCAACTTAAAAACTTCATTCCTGGTTTATGAATTGTTACAGAACATCTTGAAAATTCTGTGGGACACCATAAACACAATGAAAATACAGGCTAGTTCACTTGAGATGATGCATTCTTGAAATCCCCATGATTGCTGCCTAATCAATAAAGTCATCATTGCCTTCATTGAGGTTTCGAGAAAAGACGTGATATTTACCATTTGTAACATTGTTAAAAGTAAGTATGATTTGAGCGATAAATAATTTGTGGAGTTGCGTACCCCGCTATTTAGGCAAAGTTTTAGCGATTCCACCTAACAATGTATAATGACTCTTTCAGTGAGCCAGTCGCTCACTCGGTGGAAACATGATTTACTTTGGACTGAGTGATTCAGAGTACAACCTGAACCTGGGTGCAAAAAATAAATATATCTGGTATGTTAGTTTATAACAACAGTGATTGCCTATATACAAACTGCGGCAGAATCCTTCGATTGAAGTAGAAAGAAGATAATGTTTCAAATAAGATGTCATCATATGCGATTTGGAAACGGAATTGTACAAATTTACAGTAACTTGTCTGCAATTTGACACCAATTCAAGGCCGCTGTCCGTTATTGGGTACGAAGACGCAACTCTTGAAACCTCTCTAATACTAAACCTTTGGGTGACTCATAAAGGTAGTTATATGTGCTGCTATATGATTTAAACGATTGTTTTGTAATACTTTACCGATTATGGGAAGATTATCAACACGGCGATAGAAGACACAGCAGGGGTTGGCATCCTTTACACCACGCTTCATAGTACGCACGTCATCCACATTTATTAGGGTGACCTGTCAAGTATGACAAAGAAAACGTTGCAAAATCATGCCTTCATGTTGGTTCTAAAGGTGCATTCAGACTATAGACCGATTATTCAGTCGGTAGGGCTTACTGATTCTGAGTAGAAAACTAGCCGATGCAATGTCCCGATTGTTTTTCCATGGGCTTTACATTGTACTTTATCCGCATTACAATTGGCATTGACACGCATTGACCAATAGGATCACGGTAGGTCGTTTGTGTGGAGTACCAAGTTTCTGGTGTGACCTCTCTAAGTTACTAGGACTGTTCTTTGTTACGACGCCCTGGAAATGAGGCAAGATAATAGGTGTGCACTGATTAGTCCTTGTCAAATTGCAGATTATTGGTCACTGCATTTGCTTGTTTTTGATTGGCTAAAACTATACAGATCATCAGCATGTTTTGACTGATCGCCAAAGAGCTCAAATCCTACTGGTTGGCCCTTACCGATGGACTACTGATGAACAACTGGATCGGTAAGCCCTACTGACCAGATATTCCGTCTAGTCTGAAGGCACCCTAATAAGCGTTGATGGCTAAAATAGGTTCAAGTTTATCTACAGACCCTAGGTCAGTTCGTCAGTTCGTCAACTCGCCCGACCCATTACGCCAGCGTATGGAACCCCAAGGGTTAAAGTGCTAGTAAACTGAAAAACATGTTCTCACATTGTACCCTTGACCTCATCTCTCGTCATACAGGATAGGATTATGAGGCCAACTTGGTCAATGACTCATCCTTATCCTTCCTTCAGAAATCCTACTAAAATATCCTGTTAAAGTGTCTACCAACCAAGTAAAGATTTCACTCAATGAAAATTATCTTCTGTTTTGTTGGCTGAGTAATGGGGAAATGACTCCGAATTACAGAGAATCAATCATACCCCTCTCAGTGCACAACGGGCCTGTATTCACCAAATTGATTCTAATGGACAGACGGACAAAAAGGAGTGAGGCCCTCTCCGAACCAGAAAATCACCCCACTGGCAGTGACACTGGAACTGTTATATTTCAAATACGACCTTTTACCAACTGCATTATTCCGGCCCCACACCAATGATTATAAATGCAAACACTACCTCTTTGTCATTACATGTGATCCATTGTTGGTGATCTTCGTTATAAACATAAATCCAATAATGGCCGTGATTAGGGTTTCCGCTGTGCATGACTATAATGTGTAGTTTGTATCGCTCCTACAATATAGGTGAGGAACAAAAGGACACAATTGAACGATTGCCGCTTCAGAAAAATAGACATTTCATAATCTGAGTTTATTGCAAATGAGCGTCAAATGGCAAAAGCAGATTTCTAGCGATCAAGGTAGCTCTCAACTAAAATGAACATCTGATACACAGAAAGATTATCTTCTGTTTTGTTGGCTGAGTAATGGTGACATGCCTCTGATTTACCAAGAAGCGACCGAAGTCATGAGTCAGTATTCACTAAATTGATTCCAACAGGTGCATGATGAAGATTGGACTAATGTGAAGGAGGCCACATGCAGCAGTGGATGCTCAGGCTAAAGGTGCTGTCGGTCAAGCACCCCACAGCTTTTTACTATACCAAATCCCAGTTTTCCATTAATCCCATTTAGTTTCTAGAACTATGTAGCCTTGAGATCAGCTTCCCAAGATGAAAGATTGGACCAACACTTCCACTGTGATTGTTTGGATCAGGTACATTCAAACCTTATCTGTGAAAACCTCCATTCTGAGTGATAAATTTCCTTAGATCAGATGTTTTTACTGTTAAGAACCACCCTTTTAGTTAATAAAATTGAATTTTCGTTTATTATGGAAGAACTTCACCAACCGAGTTTGCACGGGTATTTATCTGCTCCTGCGTATATTGTATCACATGACCATGACTCCTCTTAACACGCATGATTACGCGTTGGATTCAAGATATTGAACTTTGACCATGACACACACATTGAATATTGGCGAACGTTTAATGGGTCATTAAGCTTTCGCCGCAGTATTTAGGGAAAATTCAGCAATCAATGCCAAGTTTTACTTTGAACCACTGCAATATCGCCAAAAGACTTACTATATTTTATTCGAACAAAAATCAGAAAGTTTATTCAGCCAGCTAAAGGAAAGTTTATGTTGTGTACTGACCAGAAAATGACTAATCCATGATTCGAAATGGATGAGCAATGCAAATCCAAAGTTTCATTATGATTGGCAAATTGCAACGCACTTAGCCCGGGTATGTTGGAGATATGCAAGCTAAACGGAGAAAAAGCTCCTTCCTGTTAGTTCAGTTACTGGACTGGAAGGTAGTGGTTGTGGACATGAGTCCACAACTCCTGACTGTTACTGGCAGGTTGCGCATGCATGACTTACGCTTGATTAATTAATCATTGAATCTCGGCTCCTGTCTAGTCGCCATAAGCAAAAGCGACAATTTATTCCATGAGATCTGCCTATTTCTAACATAACAGAGGTAATTATTGTGTGTAATCTGCTAACCGAAGTGAAACTTAGGAATAGTATTGCTCATCTGCTTCAGGGTGCGTGTAGACAAACAGATAATTCACGTGAATAGCCATCCATCGACAGGTTTGATCCCAAGTTAAATGAGCTCTCAATGGCCACAGATGACTTTTGGTCTGGGATCAAAATCACTACGGATGGATTGTGGCATCTTCCAATCAGCTGGTGGTTTGTGGCATGATAATTAATTCTGTTGCTTTTCCTTTCCTAAACTCGTGTCTGCATTTTGATCGCTAGCCATAACTTGGTAGCTTCTAAACTCAGTAAATGCAGTGACTGAATGATTGGTTTGCTGTATCCTGCAACTGACAGCCAGCTGGGGAGCCTCCGCAACTTCCTTATGGATCAGCACAAGCGCTCTAGTGTGCTTAACCGATGGTTTTCATGGATATGTGTTTATGGTTGACTGTCATGATTGCTACATAATCTCAGGGAGGATCAAAGGAATAAAGGCCGAAATGTTATGACCTGAAAGTCAGTGGCTTGGAAGTCACGAAGCAACTTGCTGACCTAGTTACCCCATTGAGTGGCACCAGCTAACTTTAAAGCGCTGATACAACAGTTGAATGAGTTGAGTTGAATGACGGGCACCTTAGTGCCAGAGTCATTAATGCATAGTCTAAAAAAGGAGCCAAGTCTGGCAAACCTAGTGATATACAGGCTGGTTAGGTTTGTATGGTTTTACTAGTATTTGTGCTTTACCGTGGCTGGACTACGGAAGTTGCTTGGTAACCTTTGCGCAGAGCTAAGGTATAAAAAGGCTAAAAAATGCTAATCATGCCCAGAAAAATCAAAATAGCTCTTCTAGGGCATACAAATAGAACAGGGGAGTGATTATTTTGTAATTATGGCAAAGCAGGAAGATATGTAAAGCTAGAAATTAATTACCTTTTTAAATTTTTCGTCATCAACCAGAACTTCACCTTCTGTCTTTACCCCTGACAGCCGGTCACCAAGTTCTGCTTTATTACTTTCCATATACCTGTAATAAGACCAAGGACTTAGTTAGTCTTTTCTCATTGGATGCTATCAATCTAACGAGATGATGTAGTTTTATCTGCAAAGTGTTTGATCGAGCTAAAACTGACAAATATTTTGACCAACGCTATGCGTTTGTTGTGTCCTAGAGTTGTGATAGCACCACCCCGGCAGGGATGGAAATATTGAATACAATGTCCCAGGCGGAGTTCATCTGAACCGGATCGGACCATGGAAACGTGGTGATTAGCTCATGAAGAGTCAGTATCGGAATCAGCATCAGTTACAATCAGAATGCATTCACTACTCTCATCCGTCATTAACGGCATTCGGCATCAGAGCTTTTCCAGTCCTGGTCACCGGAAATGAGCAGTCATAGAGAGACGACTGCCAGACTGAGACTATTTTAACGAAATAGTGGAATAGCTAAATGGTAGAAATACAGGGCTCGCAACCAGGAAGGTCCAAATCCATCGTGGACATGTGAACATGGAAGCTTAGGTGCACATTAGACTTGTAGTTACACAAGTCTGAATGGCGAAAATATGCAACAAAACTATAGCAGAAGGGTTTCAGAATGCAGTTTGTCACCTCCGTCAGTGAGCGTTAGTGCCATTGTTGCACTATGGTGGAGGCCCTACCGTAACAGGAAAGGTGCAAAGGAAACCCAGTAAAGCACTTCTTGTTACTTCAGGTTTCTCCAATATTACGTTCGATTTCGAGTCCTACCCAACGTTATGAGGAAGTAAAGATCATGAGGTTTTTATCTGACCAATTTGACTGTGGCGTAACCCCTTCGAGAGGTTGTGAAACTGATTTTCCCAATGAGTGATAGCATTGTAGTAGTGCCTTCCCTCAAAGGCTCTGCTCATTAATGACTTGGGTGAAAAGAGACAACTGCCCCGCTGTGATCTTTTTTAAGTGCAAGGTCGTCATCATTTTTATACAGTGCCAAAATTGGTTTCTGGTGAGTGAATGATTACTCTCTCTGTCGCATGTATGTTTCCTCAGTTAGATCAGATGTTTTTGTTGTTCCGTGTTCACATATAAGTGCCTTAATATAGTAACAGGGTGGTATAACCAACAAGTCGCTATCCCAAGATCCACCAGAGTGTATAGCTAAATGAAATGCCTGGGACCGTACCTGTCAAGAAAAATTTCTTCTGGGAAGTCAAACTCGCTGTTGTTCTTGCAAACCTTGCCATTCTCCATGTTGACCCTGTTCAGCATCATGATCAGATAATCAGGTAATGGTCCACTAATAAATCTCTGCAATGAAGAGGCTGTAACGCAATAGCAACAACAGTTGAAATAGGTGTAACCGCGAATCATTTTCGCGGCAAATCCTGTTGTGTCGATGTTCTGAGAAGTGCACAAACAGGGCTTAAAGTATTCAGTTTGAATCATGCTCTATTGAGGCTTTGGGCTGGGTTTTAGTTCTATTCATTTTTGGTAGGCTTCAGATTATGAGAACAAGTGAAACCAAATTCGATATCACAAAAGAGGTTGGATTGAGACCATACACATTTTGCATCACTATTTTGTATCTAACATAACCAATCCGGCTCCGAGATAATTTGGTTTGTGCAGCTAAAGTGTCCCAATATGGAAAAAAAAATTGACCAAAATTTTGGTTGTCAGATTCGCACCAATATTTTTTTTATAAAAGGGGATTGGGTGAGCACAAGTTCACCAATGATGTCAGTTTTTTCTCCGAATCGATTATAGCGACCTTGACCTCTGTAATGGGTCACTGGCTCGCGAATAGAATCTAGAATCATTAACTAGTTAAAAACTAATTGAAGATCCCAAATAGGACACTTTAATTGCACTGGCTCCTTTGGTGACACTTGGTCAAATCAAGAGACTGAGCCCAACTTGACCTCGCATGCCTTTTCCATCCCCTACATGAATTTTTTTTCTAGGATTGGAACTCATAACTACATGAGTGATGGATTTTATTAACTAGGTCATGCATCTATAATTATAGTGATACATAATCCAAGCAGTTACAGCCGTTATGGATAGTGGAGGCAACAAGGAACTATAGAAAAGAGGACAATTTGCAAGCCGGGCTTATCTCCAAAAGCACTGCGTTGGACTGACCTTATAGACATAATTTCTGTGGTTAGAGGGGATACCATTCTTAACTTGTGGGAAAGTGCAAACAAAGATGTAAGTATTAAGTATAGATATAGAATACAAATTCATACCGGCAGCTCATTGGCGTTATTCCAATTTAGATGATTTGCGATACTGGAGTGCAGGTCAGGAGACTTGGGGAGAAAGGGCAATAACATACAATTCTGAATTGTCTCTGCAAATATGGAGACTGTTTTAGACACTGGGGAATAAAAATATATTGTGATGGGTTTCCTGATCCGGAGAAGTTCTAGAATATCCAAAGGTTCAACTCACTGTTATTTAAAGTATCAATTATTCTATATTTGGAGCCAACCACAAGTTTGCGCTGATAATTTTCAATTGGACAGATTAATGTTAAGCTCTTTTCATGTGGTCACTGTCAATTCAAACAACCAGAAATGAGATTGACGACTACTTTCTCCGAGTGAAAATAATTTATTAATGGTTGAGAGTAAATTGCAGATTGCAAGGTTCAACTTGTGAACTACAAAAAGAAAAATCCAACCTGCAGAGTCCATACCGCAGAGTGGAAAGTATTGCAATTAAGCTGCAGACTGACATTGTTTGATCCAAAAAGCGAACTACAGACTGCCGAAAACGGTAAAAAACTTCCGCGATTTCGCATTTTCCAACCGTTCGTTATCCCTCTTAACAGTTCCAGCTGTCCCTCCCGATGGGCCAATGACACAAGTTAGTCATTTACCTACCATTTCATGCCATTGCTGTGTCCTGTTTTGGCTGCAGGTGTGCCCGTTTTGGGCAAGGTTTTCCCGGATTCGTGCAATTTTCACGCCTGAGTTAGCACCTCTAACCTACATTAACTAACGCTAACTTCGGAAGGGGCAATGATGTGGAGTTGTCGGTTGATGTGTGGTCCCACTCCGAACCTGATCGAATTGGAGCTTCAAAAGTGAATACCTAGTTCAGCGCGCAGTTTGACCCGATGGCAGAGGTAGCCACAAGAGGAACTAATGATTTAAGCTAGGGGCATAACCATCATACCTAGTTCAAATGTCACCACCTTTCTGGTCTGTCTTTCACTACAAAGGATAGATTATTTACTGTCTTGGTTCTGATACAGCACTATAGTGTGTATAGCAATAGGGAGGTTGGGCGGTTGTGTTTCTGTACCCATGAACAGAAAACGGGCTTGAATTGACATTCTTAGGTCTATTCACGGGATTTCAGCGAGTCACAATGAAAACATTTCTGTCGCAATCACAAACACATGGGCCCAATAAAAAAACCCAAGATATTTTGATTGCATCGGAGTTGTCCTTTTTCAACCTAAACTCATCGGTTAGAGCCGACTGATCTTTCGCGATTCGTTATCCCAATTTGCAGTGTAAATAAAATGCAGATTGCAGCCAGGGTTGCATGTGAGGACAACTCCTCATGTGAGATGCATATGAGATAGCCAGGTTACCTCACTCTTCAGGTGGGCAGGACAGTGGGCGAGAAGCAGTTTAAGTATATAAGTAGGCTGCTTCTCGCCCACTACCCTTCACACCCGAAGAGCCAAGTAGCTGGCTAACATGGCAAGGCGTCCTGACTTTGTTGCTTGTCCCTTCCTTTATGTCACGGCACTGACCTTGTTTCTGGATCTAATTCTTCCATCATATGTCTGATGACCTCAAGAAATATTCCCAAATATTCATTGAAATCCTACAAACAGCTGCTCAAAATCAAGAAGAGCCTGAACCCATTATGCTATTCATGCTAAGGGGCGGGTGAAGCAGCGGCTGGGGGTGAGGGCTAACGTTGCATTCACACGTCACGTATGAATGAATCCG
>Ga0224511_10004224_pt1 | contig 10770 bp, 5 predicted proteins | sample SF_May12_sed_USG_2_FD_169988 | JGI IMG/M metagenome (GOLD analysis project Ga0224511, IMG submission 169988) | Sediment microbial communities from San Francisco Bay, California, United States - SF_May12_sed_USGS_8_1 | ecosystem: Environmental > Aquatic > Marine > Sediment | place: USA... | reverse complement strand
AACCGTCATTGTCAATGTTGTGTTTATTAAGATACACTACTAAACAAACTGCAAAACGTAGCCGAAATTGCGTACACGCCCAGTATACCTGAAATAGACAGAAAAATTACTCCTCCCAAGCATAACACTTGGAACTCCAAGTGAACATTTCATGACAGAAATGATATTCTTTTTCGTAAGCCATTCATTTCATACCACATAGCAATAGTACATTTGTAAGTACAAGCTAAACGGCAGATAACACATTTAATCATGCATTATTTTACCATCATACATACTATATGTCTTACAGTGGTAAGAACTACTATTATACTAAGTAGTCCAATAAGAATGGTTCCCGGCCGAAATCTACACCCTTCTTTAGACCAAACGCAATATATAGTATCACACGATTGCATATGGTTCACACTACTTAGCCAAATATGTTGCACTATGTTTAATGCTATAATGGAATCCGTGGAATTGATGTGGACGCAATTGATTAAAAATTGAACAAAACATAATAAGATGTCTTGTATTCTTATTGCATATATTCTTCTATATACTACTGACTAAGGATGCAATTACACATTATTATTTCAGAATGCGTATGTACATTTTAGAAACACTACTTATACGCACCTTTGCGTGTTTAACACTAAGCTATGGACAGTCCTTTACAGACGTATAAATATTGTATTAACAACGTCCGTACAACGTATGAGTAGCGTACCGTGTGCGTCACTTTAGCATACTAAGCGTGTCCAGCGTATGATTAGCGTTTGCTTAACGTATATGCTATACACTCGCATACCCTAAACAATTCTGAATATGTCCAAAATATAAGTTTGCATATGCGTATAACACAACGTACACCGACGTATGTCAGCCTATTTGGAACGTACACGACGTATGCTTAACGTACACCTAACGTATATCATACGCTCGCATACATTTATGCCATATGCTGTTGTGAGACTGCACTTAAAGTGTTAAAAGGTGAAATTAAAATATAAATAGAAGCACAATATTATCGTACCATTGTTTTATTGCTTGATAAACACATCAGAAATGTGCTTTTCATTTGTTTTGACTTACTTATAATTTTGAATCCCGTAGAACAGCGACTTAGATATAACAAACAAGTCTTCTAAACACCCAATTTCCAGTTAACAAACGAAGATAAATATACACATTGTGGACCTCTGAATGAACTATGTAATCTTTCACAGTGTGTTCTTGTGTTCGAATGATCACTGTTTATGTCCATTGAATGTGCGTGGTGAACAAAATGTTGTATAAGGTGAATAAATTGTTTTGGGTACACGAGGTAAAATGCTGACAACCTTATATGTAAAAATACATGAGTTTGACAGACACCAATATTTTAAGGAAAATCATCATCGAGGTTTAATCAATGCTATCGCGTTGTCCATAATGTCGATACCATTTAGCTTTCTTCATTTGCATAACTACTTTCTGCAATTCCATGTAACGCATTTACAAATGTATATCAACATGACATCTTCAACAAAGTTTTATCTTGCTAGACATACAGGGTAATAAAATGCTGTTTCATAGCTGTGGGTTATGTGCAATTTCGTCAAGTTTTCTTAATGTCTCTAGACATGTGAGTAACAGATAAGCTTCTTATTGTTGTTTATTACTCCTTTAAGTGCAACGTCAAAGATGAAAATGGAAATATGTCTCCATTTGCCTTGAGACGGTCTTATTTACAACTTTGCTTGGCAGTTTTATGTCATTTTCTCGAACACATAAATGAAACCTCAAAGAAGCAGAAGACATACAAGAAAACAACGTACAATTTAAATTTAAAATTATTGTTTGTGAAAAGAATAGCAGAACAACAATCAAGCGAAATCATAAAAACGTACGCGTTTATTCAAGAATGGATGTTTTACAAGTACATGTGTACCAATTGTATTGCCAAATATTTAGTTTATACAAATGCAATAGTCTGTTATATCACGTATGCATTGATATTTTACTTGCTTGTTTACGTACAATACATTGAAGCTCTCTGTTCACAATAGTCGCGTGTACATGACAAAATATTTATGTCAGTGATTGTATTCTTCTCTTCAATGTATATCACCACTTAAAAGGACATGGCTTTGTGGTAATTTAATAATGGACAAACACGTGTCTAACTTTGTATTAAAGTGGGCAGCACATTTATTTTTGTTTCCCTATCAAATCGCCAGAGTTGTTTTTTCGGCCAAAAAATATGCACGGCCCCAGAATTGTATACCACTGCTGATGTTTCATCGAGAAACGACACAAATTGATTATGTCGTTAAAACATGTAGACCACCGACGTGTGATTTTTTTCACACACCAAAATCAACAGTTCTGTATCCAACATGTCATGACGTAAGAACCGTTTTATGAATTGGAGGAGCAACAAGCTACTAATATCATGTGTCCTTCGGGTATATCAATAAAACATTATTTTGAATTGATTAGTCCTTCAATAATAGGTAATAGTAATAGGTAGCTTAGGTTAACACTAGTGCCTTTTAAAACTGGTTCTCTTTAATTTTAGGGCAAAATACGTATTGCCAACCAAACATAAAATGAATTTGAAAAACCGAAACACAATTATGTTTTGTTAGGGTAAGCGATATATGCAACTTTGCGATACGGTTCAGTATTTGCTATATTGGTTGTAATGTGGTGGGTATGATTCTATAACAGACTCTGCTAAGTAATAGAAATAAGGAATGATTTTGCAATAAAACATATCGCGGTGCTTCATGTTTTTACTAATCAAGACTCCTTATATATTCCGAGACCTTTATAAGACTTCCGATGAACGTGACATGTATTGACAATGCTTCATTCAATATAAATCCTATCTATTTCGTCTTGAAATATTTGTCAGCTTTGCTACGTCGATCATCTAATAGGAAATTAAGCCGGAACATAGATTCAGAAGTCAATTTTAAAGATAGACAACTGATTGCTGCTTTGCATGTTTCGTTTTCTTTAGTCGCATAACAAAGCAACGCCTTAGGTAGAAAGTTCTAAGTAGATGGCATTTTATAAGTATATGTATTTTAAAGAAATGGTTTTACCTCTTTGATTATTGATTGTATGATTGGGATTTGCTTTTGGATACACCCGCATCTTCTAGTGGCATTGGTGAACACCATTAAAACCATCGCTTTGAGTCGTATGACCATGAAATCAGTGCGCTTTAAAGCATAAATTGTGTTATATACAAGAACTTACAGGAAGATACAAGTTAAATGATCACGTCTATCAACCGTGTGTTAAATAAGTGATACTGATATCATGTTTTCGTTAAAGCAGTATAGAAAGCATCTGGTTCTATCGGATGGCTGATCACGTGTGTATGGTCGTTATCGCACGGTTGTTGTTTTTTGGCCCAGCTGTTGAGGCTCGCTTTTGGCCTAAGGGTTAAGTTGTGCTATAGCCAATGATAAAAGTTGTAGGGGAAAATGGATAAAATGTAAAATGAAGAACAAGCTCTGAGATTGGTTCAAACTAGCTACGTGCATATTCACTAGCCTACTTGAAGGTAAAAGTTTGGTGGAGTGGCATCTATTTCAACCTGTGACGGGAACCAACAGGACGATCCATGCAGTATTGCTCGGAGAGGTTTGTAGGATGCTCAAAACCATTCTTTAGTTACTTAACGAGGCTCAAATCATAAGGCGCTTATGCATTCTCATTATATGGACAGAGTTCAGTCAAATTGATAGATCCATATTCCTGACCTTTAATTTAAATATGAAAATATTTAACCACAAACATTAGATCTACCATTTTTTTATTGTAAGCAACTACCTTGTGGTGCAATTGTTATTGTAATCTATTTTTAAATAAACCGATTATAGGGGTTATGGCCATCAGTGGATCTATGCATTGAATTAGGAGGCAGTAATTCTAGTCTGCATGATTATGTGAATGTCTATTGAGTAAATCAACCTGACCACTTTTAAGACGGATAATTGCAACTCCATTATTTAGTTAGATTTGTTAGAAACAGGAGATACGCCTTGCATACATATTATGTTTTAGTACTAAATAGGATATGTATGTGGCGGAAAACTAACCAGCACATGCGTACAGAAGGTGGGTTATACAATTAAATAGACCTACCGCCTCTCGTCTTGATGCATTGCTCCTGAAATAGTTAGAACATTATATTTGTCATACACCTCAATTTATAGTTTTATGCTTTACGTTATTTGTTTCTGTCATAACAAATTGAAATATATCAGAAATATTTTAAGAGTCAGAACCCAGAATGATGATAATATACATATCGTTAGGCTAAATGTTTTATTGTGTTGTTTCTGTATGTTGGTAGCTGCTGCTTGAACTCAGTTTTGAGTTTTGTTAGTAGTTTTTACCGTACAAAAACACGTGCATGCATGAACCGTATCACATGTTTCTGTAAACATTTGAAATTTGGCAGACCTAAGGACCAAATGCCAAGCAATAACCTGACAAAGACGCTAAACTCATTTTAACGATCTTTTATAGTGTATGTCGGGATTACTTCCCTTTACTCATTTTATGTTGCTTAAGTCATGATAAAAGAACGTGCTTATGTTTGAAAGGACAAAACAATGCAAACAAACAAGTGTATGATGTAAAGTTGCTCCAACAGCTTAGTGTAGCATTTCTTTGGTTGACACACAAATCAAAACAGTGTGCGTGTAAACTACAAACAACTATGTGTTCATTTTGTTCTGTATATTGCAAACTTTGTTGTAAAATATTTTTCTCAATAAAACGGGAATGTGGACGTTCATACTAACAGTTTATATATGTAAATGTCATGTTAAACCCAGACCGTGAGGTTAAACTCATATCATGACTGCTCATTTGTGCTGCCTTGTTGCGCCCCTTTGTCATGTAAGTGCTGAACTAAGCTTAATTTAGTGTTTCAAAGACTTCCGTCATACAGGAAACAAATAAATGTACAATAAATGTATTAAGTTGCAAGAACTGCTTAGTGAAGCATTTCCATAACATATACATCATTTGTCTGATCAATCGTCAACTTTGTCGCATCAACATTTGCATTTGAACAGGATTTGCAACATTTATTTCAATATGTATGGGTAGTGAAACCCTAGTTCTTTTCAAACAAAGCCTGGACTTATACAATAACGAATACTTCAGCTCCAAACTCACGTGTATCGGGTAACCTTACCGTACCGCGAAGCAAAATGCCATACATCTGTTGATTTGAGTATGCTTGTGTGTGTTTGTTTTGTTGTTTTTTTGCCTGGTGACGGCTGTTTTATGATTTCCTCCAATCTCAAATATTCTTTCTATCGTAACGACCTTTTTGATTAGCGTGATTACCCGAAGCACACTTTTTTTCTGGTAGGCGTTAGTTATATTCATATGTGATCAACATTTTCTAGATATATTTTTATTATTATTAAAACTGATGTTAACAAAGAGCTACATTCCAGGAACTGTCCAAAATATGAGTACTTTCCTTGACTCGATGAATAATGTTGTAGGATGTTCCATATGTACGTCTGTCTTTTTCTATGTCAGATACCTTCTAATATTAGATTCTCTAGTATCATATCCCGTCTAATACTACCAAAGGCTAAAGTTTAACGACCCACTAGAGCTATTAAGAAATCCTTTTTGTACAGTGTCTTGAAATATGTTATTGTGTAATAATTGAATTATATGTTTTCGGATTATTTAAGGATGTTTGTGGATCAGAAGTGTACGGCACGAGGATTTACATACAGTCTCCGTTACTTTAGCTAAAGGTACGGCTGTCTTTATTGTTTACCCGTCGCTTAAACCTCCATACTACTATTAATCGAAGTAACTGTAGTACAGTGCATGATTTTCTCAAAACACTTTCAGTACGTCTAGTGTATTCTTTGTAGGGTCAACCGAGGATGGGATACATATAGTTTACTGTAAAAAACATCACAGTGCTTGTATGTTTTACCAGACATACAACACCTGTTTAAGGAACTCTTCCGTATACACTCAATCAGCAAAGAACCATCATTGAATTGTTTTTTCGTTTTCACAAAAATAATTCATCTTGAATGTGGTAAAATACATATACGTATTACTATTATACATGTACCTCCTGTCAAAGGTACTAACAGGTATGTATTAGTTAAGTGTTAGTATGTTTATTGATATATAGGCCTAACTAGCGATACATGTATATATGTATACGTTAAAAACCTGTGTTGCAACTTAAACCTACAGAAATAAGTGTATATTGTAATTTTGGTATTGAGTGGCACTCATGCATATTTCGAATAGTCTTGTTTATAAAAAACAACGCTTCGAATTGACAATTAAATAGTACACCTATGTAATATCGTATGGTAGATAAGTTATTTGGTATGACGTAAATCATCATTATGCTTTTTTTAACCACGTTCATTAGGAACAAATGAAAATATTTAAAATAATTTAACAAAATGACACTTAAATGCTATTTCATTAGTTATATAAGTAATGAACACAATAATCAAAAGGTATAAGAAAACTTCTTCTAGGGCGGTATTGAAACCTAAGTTACTCAAACAACTGTACTAAGAATACAATCTATTTGTTCCATGTAAATAACATGTTCTGAGATAAAATGCAATACTCAACTGTCGACTAAACAACCGCAAACACTCGAACTACAAATGTAGGATACGATTGTTTCCGAACAGTAATGAGTGCCACTTCAAACCAAATTCACAATAACTACTTAATTGCAAAACTTCTTCCTTTGCGCTGAAATGATATGAGTAAACAAATAAACTGTCATTGAGATAGGGCTTTAAAAGTCCGTAATGATATACGATTACGTCGGGCTGATATCGTTTGCGTGTTCTTGCAACTAATTAAATCTATAACTGTAAACCGAACACGTTGAACACGCGTTTTGCACAAAGATTCCTCATAAATCCTTTTTTCTCTCCTTATTATTTGTGTATAAACAATCACGGACAAAGTTTAATATTCACGTCTATCAAAATTTATTCTAATTTTGTAACATGTATTTTTAAAATAGTAATACAGATGGTGTAGTACCGCTGCAGAAGACAAAAAGGGTTACATATACATGTATTGCTCTTGTCACCCTTTCGATAAAATTGATGACAGTACGAAAGGCTTCATGAAAAACGTTAGTAACAAAATTGTAAAGAAAATGTAATAGTGTGATGATCCATGTTCATCTGTTTGCTGAATCAATACATTGTACATGTAAAATCGTTTGTTGTTATTGAGATTATACTCTAAACATTTACACTGTAGTAATAAAAATGTTATCTTGTAGCATGGTCTCTAAGTACAAATGCTGTAGTTCTGTTTTTGTAGGTACATGTACACATTACATCATAGATTATCATATCACGTGTCTGTTAAGGCCGTTCGACTTGTTAGACCGACGGACAACCTTTGACCTCCAGTCGTAGACTCGAGAAACTACCATACCAACTAAGAGGATAAAGTCGAAGGCACAGGGCCTGGACTGGCGTTGGCAGAGTGTTCGCCACCGCGGTGCTTCCGTCAGTGTTTCCCTGGAATGTCTGAAGAAAGTATTGCATATTATATAAGAATTGCTTCCACTGTGCACATTCGTTTAAAACTGTCAACGAATGCATTTTACTGAGAGTAATTATTCATGACTCTAGAAGGTTAAATAAAAATCTAAATTTACATCTAACAGCTGATATATTGTCGTATTATTGTGACTAGATGTTCAAATATACTTGCAGATATAAAGACAAAGCTTGTTGTTGCCAAAGTCGTCGAGGATTGACTTGAAAGTGGTACAATCTGAGCTGATCATCAGACGGAATTGTGTCGTGTATAAAGTCGTACGTACGTGACTACAAACATAATAGACATAAAATATTACCTTGTCGTTGCCAACGTCGTCGAGGATTGGTTGGAAAGTGGTACAATCTGAGCTGATCATCAGACGGTATTGTGTTGCCCACGCAGTTCCTAGAGGACCTCCCTTGGTCTCAACAGACATCACCGTACTGGTACCCCAGAATTGGACCTTTATCAACAGTATACGTATATACTTAATAATAAGCTTTTTAGTTGGATATGTACAAGGGTTGCGTTATAATTTCGTGGACTTTGCTTAATATAGTAAAAACAATAGATAATAAACATGTTCAAAATTATTTTAACTCCTCTTACTTTTCCAAACATATAATAAAAACAACATGCAATTTTTTTTAAATACATAAGTTATGACTTTTAAAGAAGGCATATAAACATAATGCGGGGCACGACGTCGCAAAAACGTCACAAATTTAAGGATTTTTATGTCATTACAGAGTGTTGTACTCAAAAGATATTTTTGAAGTAATATTTTAGACTTTGCAACTATATTTAATTTAATAACAATTACCTTTGTAAATATAAATTATGAAGTTTAGTTTTTATTTTCTGTCGCGGGAGAAGTTTTTCAACAATATCAGATCTTTTTTTTTTCCGTAATTTTCAGCTCGGTTTGGTTGGTAAATAGCAATAAATCTGTTGGTCAAGTAGTTAAAACTTATCAAATTGGTTATAAACAAAGTACAGCATTGTTTCAATACCTTCATACTTTTATTTTTTGCCAACAATATTTCTGACGAAGAGTATTGATTATTGTTCTCCATTCAAGGCAAATCATTGGAATCTGGCAGAACAGCGCTGAAGTCAATTTTTTTCCTTTTGCCTTCATTTAAGTTTGATTGATAAAGAAGTACGTAGTTACTTCCATACACACTAAACAATTCTTATGTCATAAAAAAACTACATATTTAAAGCACAACAATTAGTTTTAGAGAGTGTCACCAAACATTATTTTGTGATGTTTCCAATTTATATAAAACGAAGTGCTACGATAACTTCTTCCATGGTTGCAAAATGGCCACCTATAAGTGGCAAGAACACATATATTATCTTAAACTCACTAGTTTTACGTTCAATACATATAAGTTATATTTCTATGTAAATGTCATAAAAATCAGTAAGTTAATAACAAAAAAAGCAAAAAAGTCCACGAATTTATCATAAAACCCTCTTACATTTTTGCAACCATTGAATAGGAAACCTAATTTTTACAACGTAACGGAAATCTAAAACTGTTATATTTTAAATGAATTAGTATGCAAACTAACAAAAACGACACAGTGTTAGTTAACGTAGTCTTTCATAGGGCCAAAACTTACTTGAATGTACATGTTTGGAACAGGAGCACTTGTTTCAGAAGATGCTGGGACCCAAGCATAATTTGATTCAGAAAATCGTCCTCTGTGAGGCTGGTAGTTTGTACTATGAAAACTCGATGCCGTCATGTGACTATCAGGAATAGGGTTGACTCCTCCCATTAACGGTTCTTCGATGGCACAGGCCGATGCTTTGTAATTGGATAGAAAGTATACAACATACTTGGTTGCAATACATGTTTCTCTTTGCATAAATAAGACAATATCAGAATAATTAGACTGATTGTATTTCATCTATTCAGAGGGAGACGCATTTCCTTACGCTTGATATTGTTTTACCTTAAAGCCCAATTTTTGCAGGACACAACTGTACTACATGTACATTTTCAGTGAGGTGTCTTGATTTCAAACCACAGACGTACGAGGGCCATTCATAATGTTTCAGGGCTGGGGCTATATCGCTTACATTTTTTTCACCTACGTTTCTTATATTTACATTAAGGGTTACATAACATGTGTCAAACAATCCTGTGAAATATCAGTAAACATCTTAATAATTACTTTATTTTGCTTTTATAAACAAAGCGTTGACACTGCTCGGAGCAGTTCTGACTTTGTTTTGACGTTGCATAGAATTAAATCATAAAAGGTGTCAACTTTGTTCAGGTAAATTTTAGATTATATATCCATCACAGAATTGCCGAACAGCTTGATTTGTGGATGAAAACAATTATTTTACATTGTAAGTTTTATATGAAACTTTATAAAACAAATTCCTCCGACTTGGATAGTTTTATTTTTACAAATATGACAGTATAATGCACAAACTTATTATTGAGTTAAGAATATGAATGTTGTTAACCTGTTTAAAAAGATCACTATGACATTTTTATGGAAAACTAGTTTTAGCAAGTAAGCATTTTAAATAACAATTGTTTTAATGTGAAAATAATATTTTCCAACAAGAAATACTTTTTAAAAACACACAACATGGCTTGAAACATTCAAATATCCGACTTCTGCTCCGTCATTGTTGACGTTCATGCTCAATTTGCGTTTAAAACAGCTGACGTGAATGCTTTTAAACTCATTGTCGTTGTTGTGTGCAATCACATTGATTTAAAATGTATCACTTTTTATATCCAAAGCTTTGTGCACCAGTCGTGCTGAAATTATATCTTGAACTTCAAATTCTTCAAAAAGGCAATGAATATCTTTGTATATTTTAAAAAAGTGACTTCAAAGTGCTCCGAAATGCTATTGATTCATTTACATTATTTGCATAAAAATAAAAATATACAAGATAAATTAGTGAAATTTCAAATATAAAACAGAAACATAAATATTAATTGGAAAGTTTAATGAACAAACTTGATATTTAAAAAATTACAGCCCCAGTCCGGGAACTTCATGAATGACCCCCGTATATAAAGAAAGATGAAAATGTACATTAAACCGTATAGTTAGCTTGGTAAACGACAAATATGGCATGAAATGTGGAAAAGGTGATTAAAGCATCAAACTTTCACCAAATGTAGATCAATGATTCTAGTTTTCAAAACTGCGAGGA
>Ga0224511_10004223_pt1 | contig 10770 bp, 9 predicted proteins | sample SF_May12_sed_USG_2_FD_169988 | JGI IMG/M metagenome (GOLD analysis project Ga0224511, IMG submission 169988) | Sediment microbial communities from San Francisco Bay, California, United States - SF_May12_sed_USGS_8_1 | ecosystem: Environmental > Aquatic > Marine > Sediment | place: USA... | reverse complement strand
ATAGTGTACCTTATCAAATTACCCAAATTCTATTGAAAACAGTTAATGCCCGTTTAAAAAGAATGTACGTACGTTATCTGAATCAGAAGGGTGGACTGAAGTTTCGCGGTAACAAATGAGTCGAGTGTAAAGTAAGGAACAAACGTATCACCGTCAATGTTTGATTTCGTGATTGAAGCCATCGAATGTTGGTGTGATAAGTTTGGTACCTATACAGCCATCTGCAGAGAGCCGTTTGTTTTCATCCTGTTTATTTACAGGGGCGTGTTTCAAAGACTGCTTATTGCCCAACATCTACATAAAAAAACAATTCTCCATTTTATGTTGACATTTTAGGTAAAAGGGAGAGAGAGAGACCAAACAGGTTTTTTTCCATATAATCAGTAAGACCGTTTATCAAATTGAGCCTTAAAAGCTTGTAGAAGGTGTGTGACGTTAACAAATCAGACAGCAGTGTTATATTTGTACATAAAATATGGTTAGCATTTTTAACAATAACACTCTTAAGTGCATAATAGAACTGTATGAATACATGACTTTCAAATTAGATCTAATATTTATGATAAATAGTTTTTGACAAATCAGAGTTTTCTCGTAGCACAAAAAGTACTTTTTTATAATTTAGTTTCAGTAACGCCTGGTATTTTAATTAAACAAATATATTAAACAGTATGCTTCTTATATGTATTTATGTAAAGATTATATAAAACGTTATAAATGCTTCTTTTGTTGAAAGAATAAGGAGTTGATCGTGATTATTGACATATCTGTTTAGATAACTTGTTTGATAAGAGACCGTAAATTAGTAATCATTCTTTTATACAATAACATAAAATGGGTTATTTCCGTAATGTTTATTTAATTTATTTCCATGTCGGAATGCATGCTACTGTGATCCGATCCGTACCTTTTACAGGTGCATGTTATAATTTGGAAAAACCAACAGCAGACTACAAGAAGAACGACTTGCGAGTAGAATGCTATGTTTCCTATGTCATAATAACATATACTACTTCTGTATGTACATATAAAATAATAACATGGTAGGCGCTGTAATATACATTTAAGAAACGCATAGTCTTTTAAAAAATGAAAAATATACTACATAATAAACTATTAATTTCGATTATCTTCATTCACGTTTTCGGGAACTGAGCTACTGTCCAACTGTAACAAAGTGCCCGCACTGTCAGACTTGGACGTAACGTCAACGTGAGGCTCTGTTCCGTGGTCAAACACGGAGTTAGGGTAGGAAATCTGCGAAGAATCATATTCGCGAACGTCGGAGAAGTGAGCAAACGGTCTGGGGATTTTAAACGAATATCTGAAACGAGAAAGAATGTTATCTAAAACATTCTGTAGAAGTAAAAACCTGCCACTTTTGCTTTCAGATCATAATAGCAACAACCTGTGTTTGGTTGCTTACTGTAAAGCTGCTTTGTGTAATAATTTGTGTTCTGTTTTTAAAAACGCATTTTCTAACTAACCACCAGTGGCCTTAAGCAACTACAATGTATCATTGACGAATCATAAAAAGAATCCTCAGGTAAATAATTAACTCCGTACCGAAGTTTCCTGCTACACGATAAGATTCGCAACTTAACAAATAAGAAAACCCATATAGTGGGTACCTGGAAGTTTGTCCGTCTGTCGAAGCCGTCGATGAAGTGTCCCTGATCGTCTGTCGTCTGCGTCTCCTGCAACACGCGCCGTCTGCACGCCTTTATGTTCACACCCGACCAGAGGACACACACACCACGGCGCACATAGAAAGCGCGACACACAACGACATGACAAGACAACAAACAGTTCTCACGAAAAATGGTGGACATTTAGCATTCAAGTCTAAACAATGTATGAGGCAAAACAAGCAACAAAGCAGGAACGTATTGGCGAGCTTTATAAAGAGTTTTCTATACTAATCATTCAAACTAATAATAGTATACGTACATACTTAAGTTAAAAAGCGTGTATATGTTGACACAGTTAGTAAATATTTAAGTTAAAATTATGTTGCATGTATATGTTGATATAGCAAATACGTTGTAAACTGCGCTAGACATTTCAAATAAAAAGTGTATAACATTGTGTCTAGCCCATAACGACAAGTGTCACCTCCTCCAGCGCAGGAGCACGATGACGCCGATAACGACGCCCACCACGACAACGAGGCTCACCACGCTCGCGATAATCGCCGTCTCCACGCGCCGGATTCCTGAGAGTAGAAAAATAATGCAGCTGACAAATTGACAATCACTTTTGATTTAGACGGCAAAATGTTAACATTTCATTGATATTTACAAAAAAATCATCATCCTATAATTGCTTCGCCTGAAAAAAAAAGTGAAAATTCATAAAAAGAAAATTTGTATCAAAATAAGTCAAACTTTTACACTAATTTATTTCATCACTATATGTTTAAAACATAAACTAAAATACCTGGGGGAAAACGTATTATTAAAATGCGTTGAAAGGGAGCTTACTCGACTTGGCATCATCGTATGCAGTGTTGGGTCGTCGTTCGCGAATCTCATTCTTGCAATGAAAGGGTTCTCTTTCACCTGCAATATAATCCCTGGTATTCACAATTCTAACTCAATAAAATACTTTTTTTAAATGTTCCTTAATCTTACATAGTCTATACTACATGTACTTATTGATGTTTTAATGACACGTTCGATACTACTAGTGAATATCCATTAAATACTTCAATAAGGTGAGACCGACAGTCATGGACTTGTAATACAATATTATTGTACATAACCAAACAAGGATAATAAAACAATATATTACTGCATACACATTTTATATCTGACATGTTCTTGGTTAAAGCTCCTATTCCACACATGTTGAAATGAACATTTTAAAATATGGCATCAAAGGTTAAAAACACATAACGGGTATATCAAAATACATTTTAAAAACGAGATTATTAATACGTTTCTCACTAAAAGGAATGTCAGTATAGAATGGTAATAGCACATTTATTTTGCAAACTTTTTAAACCGTCCTAACGCTTTATTTTGTAAACATTGTTCTAAAAGTAGGATGACCCATAAACTTGCGGACTCTAGCAAGGTGCCTGGCGAAGGGAATTCAGTTATATTTATAAACCGGGAAATCCTTCCAGGTCCAGAGGACGCACGTATTTGTTTCACTTTTTTAAACGACAAGGAGGGATTTCACGAGGGATTTCAGTGAAATTCAAAGAAGTATTCTATTGATAATAATACTGTGAAATATTGCTCTTTTTGTTTGTTTTATCTTTAGGAATTAAAATCCACTATGGGTGGGATAGGAGCTTTAAGCAAATTTATTTTCTAGTCGCCACGAGCTGCGTCTTACTGATATTGAAAGACATGTTTCTGCATTGCACATCATCCGGATAGACAGCCGGCATGTCGTCCAGAGTGATGGCCCGCAGTCCCATCTTGCACGTGCACCGCCCCTGCACACAATCCTGTTCGAAGTCCATGTAGCACGCAGAGAAGAATCCGCCGCTGCACTTCTCTCCCTCGAGCGGGAAGTCGATTCCCAGACTGGCGGACAGGCGGCACCAACGGCCGTCGTCACTTGGCTCGAACTCATCTCTAGAAGGACCAATGTCAAATGTGGTAAAAACCCTTTGTTGATGTTTTGGGGGTTTCTTTTGTAAATTTCAAATGCTAGCAGAAATTTAGAATAACGCGTTGTTGCAAATGAACACATGATTTAAACTGTCCAACCTGCACGTGCAGACTCCCTGGTCGCTGCACACGGTGTTCATACCCTGACAGATCCGCTCACCCGTGCACTGCTCGCCCAGAGCCATCACTGTGAACAAGAGCCCAATAGTTATACAATCGCTGTATGACCACTAGTGACTAAAGCGCATTTTCTAAATCTCGGCTTCAAAATCATTGTATAAAATAAATCAAATAGATGATTATTTTTTAAATGTTAATATTATAATATCTTTAGCTTCAAGTTACTGCAAACAGTAACTTACACCTGAAGCACGAGTTCTCGTCCGGTCCCGCAGCGAAACCTAACCGACAACGACACCTGAATTCGCCACAAACGTCTCGCACGCACTCGGCGTTTTCTGGACAACGATGACGGCTGCACGGATCGTGCAGGTGTACTAAAGAAGCATACCTTTTATTATTGTTTAGATTCTAGCGTACTAGCAACTTAAATTACTTCATTTAATGTTTTAAGAATATTTGTGTTCACAAGGTTAATACCAATAGCTATGAATGCTTCAATTTTTAGCAAAACATGCAAGGTTTTATGGTATGAATCAACACTCCAAACGATAAAAACTACATGATTGTAATCTTGGTTCAATACCAAAATCTTACCGGTTGTGTTTTCCGTTGGCGTGGTTGATGGCTTAAAAGGATTTGACGGCATATGCGTAGTTTTTGCTGTTGTTACTGTTGACACACTCTTTGAAAACGTTGTGGAGGCAACTGATGATTCTGACATGGTAGTCAGGCTGGTAACGGTTGGAATCGATGGCGAACTTGGTATACTCGGCGAATGCGACATAGAGGTAGTTGTTGATTTAGTTAATAGAGACTGATGGGAACTTGGTATCGCAGAACTTAAAGTGGTGGATGATTTTGGAGATGATGGTGAAGTGGCTGTCGATGGCATTGATTCTGTAGATGTAGTTGTACGAACTGTTGGTGTTGGTGTTGGTGTTGGTGAAAAAGTGATTTTTGTGGATGGTGTTCTCATTGTTGAAAATGTTGTTGGCGTGGTTGGTTTTGTTTTGATCGTTGTCTGTTTTGTGGTTGATTTTGTTGTTGATGTCGATGTGGTAGATAGTGTAGTCTTCATGGTGGATGTCGTTGATGCTTTTGATGTCGTGGTTGTCGGCGTTGTCGATGACATGGTCGTAGTTAGTTGTGTAGATGATTTTGTTGTTGTCGGTAATGATGTTGATTTAGTTGTTAATGTTGGTATTGATGTTGATCGGTATGTCGTTGTCTTTATAATAGAAGTTGTTGGTGGTCTTTTAGAACTTGAAGCTAATGTTGTAGTAGAAGTGGTCGTTGTTGTGCTTGCACTCGATTTTGTTGGTGGTATTGTGGTAGAACTTGTTAACACCTTCGTACTTGATGTAGATGCCAATGTGGTTCTTGGCACCGATGAAGGCCGCGTATGTGTCTTTGAACTTAAATGAGTAGATCTAGTTGTTACAGGCGGTAGAGATGGTATGAAACGAGTCGAAGACCTTTCTTCATTTGGCTTCTGGCATTCTGGGCCATCCAGATTCACAGCTTCACCTAACGTTACAACAATTTATATAATAATCTTGATTTAAATTGTCAAGTAAATTTAAGTTGTGTAAGTTGATATAATTGAACTTCTTACAAAGACGCCAAAATAAAATAATGAATATTGTTGTGCAGTATACAAACGTTATGTCGCATTAAATTATACAACAATACCAATATACGAATGTGCAAAACGTACATATATTGACGCTTAACTTTTGTTTGTTTTTACATCTAAAAATGCTTAATACAAACCTAATTTAAATTCAACGGGTCGACACAACTGATAGTTATAAGGCTCCGAGTTGGCTTCTTCCACTGATGCCCTTCGTTTCCCTGCAGGGCAAGAACACACACCTCCCCGACACTCGAGGTCAAAAACACATCTGTATCCCTTGTCGTCACACCTCTCCTCGAACTCAACACCTGTCTCGTTGCTATGGAGACGTGGAATGCAAGACTGTGTCTTTGAGGAAAGTATGTATCCATCTTTGCACGTGCACACATATGATTGTTTCACTCCATCTAGTCCACAGTAACTGAAGGGGCCCCCGCTACATGCGCTGGCCTCGTCACAAGGACTACCAAGTGGAAGACCTACAAGATACAAATTGCTTAAACAACCACCAATTACAATGACATATGGTTGATAAAAGAGCACATCAAATGGTAAATATTTTTATATATCTTTATCACTAGATCTCTTAATCAAGAAACGAAAAGAAGCAACTTATGATTGTAAAAACAGATTTCGATACCTAATAAGTCAATTGTCATGTAAAATTCAATCTATGCTGCTAATTAGGAAAATGTATTGTATACGTCTGCCACTGAAGCTGCCATTACCCATTTTACAACCAGTCTCGTCCCTATTGGGTAGCATGCTGTTCTGACAGAGGCATCTGGGGCCGTCACAGCCCCTCCACGTGCAGAGGGCGCCCTCGGGACACGGGTTTCCCCGGGCCCCGGTGTCACTGAGACTGCAGTTGTCAAACACCTTAAGACCATCCACGGATACGCCTTCAAACATGCAACGGATGAAGAAATTTAAAAAAAGTGGTTCATTACTTATACATAAAACATTTGGTGGCAAAAATATTTCGGTGCGCATAAATAAGACAAAGCAAAATCCCGTAGTTTAAGAATGATTTGGGAAAAAACTTTTATATTTTGATATTTAATCATTCCGTTGATAACAGCAATGGAAAACAAAGTACAAGTATTATATAACGAAGTACATCATATCATATAAGAACACAAAGAATACGCTGTGTGCGTGTTGGGGTTTGAAAAGTACACCGTCAACATACCAGATGCCAAACATATTAGAAGCAGTTGCCATCGTCGCGTCCACTTCGTCGCGGACTTAAGAGAAAGTTCGTGCTGAAGAAAAGTAAACATGACATTCTGTTATTGCTGACGAAGCAGCCGATGTACTAACAGAAGTGTTGATATAAGCATTACTTTCACAGATTTATGGTGTAAATAAGTTGCTACATGAAGGTCGAACATGCTGATTATCTTGTTTGGGCGCCGTAAGTCTATTAAGTCAGGCTTATGTTAGAAAGATAAACAACAAACACAGTTGACAGTAGTGTTAATCTGTGTCCGGCCATTAATTGACCAAACTTCTTAATGATGTTTGTAGAAAGTTTATGCATTTGTATTGGTCGCTTGTGACATCCCAGCCTGTGTTTAAATTTGTGCTCCGATAGATATAGTTTGTGTCTAATTTGAGTCTGAAAATGTCTGAATATGATAGAGGTAATAGCACTTATTTGCAGACCCCGGTGTAACTTTAGAGGTACTGGTTATCTTTTTAACAAAAGTGACTGTCAGTTGGACAATAAAAAACATTATATATTGAGTTTTACTTTTTATCGCAAATAAAGCTTTGTATCCAAAAGCTCTTTTGCGCCGGCTGAAAGTATGAATGGCACTAAACTATATTCTGGGAATGGTACAATTGTCGGAGTTTGTCTGCGTCCACTGTGAGCAACTAAGCAACTGGTGTTGGTCCTATTTTCATATCAAATTTTGTATTTGTTGTTGTAAGTTTGTTTTGATTTACCACTGTTTTTTTTTCAATATTATTATACTTAACAAAACGTATTCGTTATTCATCACATAGTAGTCCTATAAAAATGTACTTGATGCTCCAATATCAGTGTTTACTTTGAATTTTCAATCAGTAGACAGAAGTTAAGCATCCGTTTTAGCTACAAATGTTCAAAGAAACGTGTCTTTGCCAAATTTGTTTTATATGGTCACAATGTAAACCGTACTGTAGAAGAAATTTAGCCTACGTTAGAATTCAAAGTATGTTTTGGCAAACAAGTTCGATTTTTCTTGTTAAACAGGAAATTTATTCCCCAAAATTAAACTTATTACATATTTTCTCACACACACACATGTTTGTGATCCAATCGCCGAAGAACTAGGTTCAGCATACTACATGTAAAGAAAATGAAGACCTATAAAACTTTGATTAGGAACCTGGAGCCTTGTTGGCGATATTTGTGACGTATGCGAACTGCTATTACGATTCATGAATTACTGTTCGATGTTAAACTTGTTTTACATACATACAATATTTTAAATTAAATAAAAAAATAAACTACCATCTGAAGTTTGAAGATAATACTTACGAACATTTTTATTTATATTATTTCCAATACTTTCTTTTTAATCCAAAGTCGGAAACACTTGGACCTTATTTTATTTTAATTAACGCGTCGTTGTTGCTATTTTGTATCACCAAATTGGTGAGAAACATTGTTTATGGCTGATGTAGTGCCGTCCTAGGTTGTAAAAACACATCTGAGGAATACAATTAAGGCAAATTCAAATCGAAAGCAAAGTTGTTCAAAACCCTTCATTTGTCCACATCGTTTCGTTAATTGATGACAAACTTGGGCATCAAACTGGCGCAAACTTTTCCTTAAACTGACCTTGTTTATCAGATGCTGAGTTTTCCTTCATAGGGTTGCCTTTATCTGCATGTTGCAATGTGGAATCTTGGTGTCGAAGGAACGCGCGGAGTTTTGGGGGGAAGATGGAGATTACATGGCCCAACATGGGCGTTCTGAGCCGATAATGCTTTATAGATTGGGGCACATACTTCCTGCTCAAACTGTCGTCCGCTCGCAGATATGTTTTCCCGTTGTATATGGTACATCGCCTAAGCTCAGTCTCGTTTTATGTCAGCACGGCAGTCAAAGGGGCGTCAGAGAACAATGGGGCAACGAAACAATAGGTGGGCGTTGCTTCCTATGCTGTGAATGCGCAATAGAGAATAAGATACCACAGTTTGTGTTATGGCTAACACACACAAAGTTTAAATGGTAAATAGTTACGTTAGATGCAAAGGGGCAGCATTAAGTGGAATAATTATATAACACGTATAGATAGTATTTAGGCGTGTTTTATCGATATCAGCTGGTGTTAATTTACAAATTCGTGTACTTTTAATCAATTTTTAGTAGAGGTTAAGTGTCAGACAAATTAGCTCAAATACTTCAGATTGTTTTTATTGTCGTTTTTTTTCTCATTTGGCCCCTATTGACTTGCAGTGTGTCACACGGATGCTGTATTACGTATACATCATAGAAATGTTATCAAGGTCGCAAGAGGGACAACTATGTGACACCAACCGGGAGGATACCAATCGTGGAATGTTGTTTACTCGGGAAATTCCTCTCATCCGCATCCTAATTAAATAGCCCATTCATCAAAGGGGTGCTAGTACGTTAGCTATCTGGGATTAAAGTGATGTTTTGGTTCACTAGTTGAATTACGTGTTACCTTATTTGCCCTTTCCACATTGAACATGCAATCATTGACCCAGCATTACACAAATAACGCATCAACCGGGCGACTTTTATCTCTTTAATTTTACTTTGAAAATTGGCCATGCTCCATACACTTCAGCCCGAATATTTTTATTGTTACTGTCGACCGAATGTAAAAAGATTTATAGACGGTAAGGATCTATAATTATGTTTTACTACACGCAGAGTTTAAAATTGCTAGATTCAATATTGTGCTATGATGAAAATGTAAGTGTTGCAGTAGAAGTACTAGGCTGTGTTTAAGTCCAGTACCAAACGGTTTAGGGCATATTAAATCAAGAAAGCTGAGTTTATATTCAATTTTACTATTGTTAGTATAGTATAACATGAGTAGTATATAAAGTTTGTTCTGTAATCTACAGAAATGTACGAATATTTTCCATCCACACGAGACAATCGTTGTGTCTTAAGTAAGCGGTCCGCAAATCTAAGACATGTTTTGCAGTGTAGAATTATGTAAAAGCGTCGAAGTAAATATCCCCTTTTCTGTTGTGCCAGTCAAAGTCTTTATCACCTCTAGACCTCCGATAGAAACAAGATGATTTACCACAGCCCACGCAATGATTAACGATGTTGTTTTATAGGGAAACGTCCCATTCTAGAAGAAGTGAAAAGTTATGTTCTGTAATAATTTTAGTTGACAGTATAATGCGACCTCGTACTCGATGTGCGAACTGGAATTATGTACCTTTATTACATCGATATTGCATTCAAATCTTCTTATGTCCTTAAAACCAGTAATTCTATTAATCTTTAACCTTTAGTCTTAAGATACATTTGCTCAGTCCCCGGGCCAATGAATTACAATGGATATATAATCACCTAAATCTTAGTCTTTCAATCCCTCACAGATTGTTTAAATGTACAATGACATCTATACAATAATGAGTAGATTGATACCAGTTGGTGGATTGTAAAATTTGAATATGTATCCAATGTGCAAATTAAATTTGTTATGTATTTTTCGCATAATGACGTAAATGCGTTTCATATTCAGAAATTTCAGAGATGTGTATATACTTATTTAAAACATTAATCTTTTAAAACATAACCAGCATCACCATCAGCAGCAGTATGATCATTACATGTGTGTAAGCAGTGAATTGCTCTACTATAGAACAGATTCGAGGACAAGATTGGAATAATGGCGGGTGTGGAGTTTGACATGATGCCTGGAAACCAGAAGGTACCACTGATAAGTACTGATGTTGTGTATTCTCGTGTGAAATAACATTCCATACCATTGCAATGATGGTGTGTCTTGTCATGTGAAATTTCATAATCCGATGTGTTAAGCGATTTTAATTAATAAAATAATTTTAATTTTTATATAGAAGGAATGTTGAGGGTAGTTTTGCTTATTTAAAACCATGTAACTTTTTTATTATTTTTTGCATTTTTGTCATGGAACCACAAGGTACATGATTCCTATCGGCAAAGAACTAACAGCGTGAAATGCACATTTTATTGAGTTGTTTCATTATCTATGATCATCTATCGCTATATATTAGTTCGTCTAGTTTATTCAGATGCTAATCTTAGATTACTTTAACCTTTCTATCCGTATTTCGTATCTGATTAAAATGCAAAATATGAATAAACTTAACTTTATTGAACTTTACCGTTCATTGCCTGCAATTAATTACTGTATT
>Ga0224511_10004222_pt1 | contig 10771 bp, 11 predicted proteins | sample SF_May12_sed_USG_2_FD_169988 | JGI IMG/M metagenome (GOLD analysis project Ga0224511, IMG submission 169988) | Sediment microbial communities from San Francisco Bay, California, United States - SF_May12_sed_USGS_8_1 | ecosystem: Environmental > Aquatic > Marine > Sediment | place: USA... | reverse complement strand
CTGTATAATGATATAAGCAGGATCTTTTATTAGAATAACAGAGATGCATTAATTTAAACGAGACATAATAATTACAATGAAAGTTGTTCTCCATTTGATAGCAGTCGTCCTGCTGTTTTTGCCAATTCAGATAGTAGCTGAAGACGTGATCGTCAAGGATATTCGTGTTGAAGGGCTTAGCCGTATTTCCGCCGGAACAGTGTTTAACTATCTTCCCATCAAGGTTGGCGATGTTCTGTCCACTAAGGCTGTTCAGAATGCTACCAAGGAATTATTCAAGACAGGATTCTTTAATGATATTCGTATCAAGCGTGACGGTAATATATTGACGGTAGTTGTTATTGAGCGTCCATCGATCGATCAAATAGAGATTGATGGATCGAAAGATATCAGCAAGGATGATCTCAAGAAGAGCTTGAAGGATGTCGGTTTATCGGAAGGCCGTATTTTTAATCGGTCTCTGTTAGACAATATTGAAGCAGAATTAAAGAGACAGTATTTCAGTCGAGGTAGATACTCCGTCCAGATCGAAACAAAAGTAAAGGAATTGGAGCGAAATCGTGTCGATATTAATATCGAAATTCGGGAAGGAAAGGTCGCGAAAATACAAGGCATTAATATTATAGGTAACAAGAGTTACTCTGACAAGAAAATTGCCAAGGAGATATCTCTGACAGAGCCTGGTTTCTCCACAATCTTTACCGGTAATGACAAATATTCAAAAGAAAAGCTGATCGGTGACACAGAAAAATTAAGAAACTTATATCAGGATAACGGTTATCTGGAGTTTGCCATCGAGTCAACTCAAGTAACTGTGAGTCCGGACAAAGAGAGCATTTATATTTCGATCAGTATTACAGAGGGTGAAATTTATAAAGTAAAGGAATACAAACTATCAGGAAATCTGATTTTACCCGAGGAAGAAATACGGAAGATGATAGATATCAAACCTGGTGACAGGTTTTCTCGGAAGGCAATAACGGATATTACTCAAAGAATAACCGAGGCGCTGGGTGATAAAGGGTACGCGTTTGCAAATGTGAATCCCATACCGGAAGTAGACAAGGAGAAGGCAGAAGTTTCTTTCACCTTTTTCATTGATCCAGGAAAACGGGTTTACGTAAGACGAATTAATTTTTCCGGTAATACAGTAACAAGGGATGAAGTGTTGAGAAGGGAAATGAGGCAACTGGAGAGTTCCTGGTATTCGCCGGAGAAAGTAAAGCGATCGCGTGTACGATTGCAGCGCCTTGGGTATTTTGAGGACATCAATGTAGAGACCCCGCAGGTACCGGGTACGTCAGACCAGGTAGATGTCAATATAACGGTTAAAGAGAGACCAACGGGTAATCTGTTATTTGGTATTGGTTATTCTGATGTTGATGGTGCCTTGATAAACGGAAGTATTACAGAGTCCAACCTGTTTGGAGCCGGGAAAAGCCTGTCGTTTAGTTTTGATAACAGCTCATCCAGCAAGCAACTGAATTTAAGTTATGTAAATCCCTATTACACCAAATCCGGTGTCAGCCGGGCATTCAGTCTCTATTCGACGGAAGTGGATTCGGCCAGGGCTGATACGGCTGCGTATCTTCTGTCAACTTCCGGTGCCGGCGTGACTTATGGGTTTCCTATTACAGAAAACCAGTCTCTTAGGGCCGGGGTCGCCTACGAAACCACGGATATTACTGTGTCGGCTTTTGGTGCCCAGGTAGCCCAGGATTTCGTTGCAAGATATGGAAACGAGAATTCGAATTTCAAGACAACTCTCGGCTGGGGTTTTGATTCATTAAATAGCGCGTTATTTCCCACGGAAGGCGGATTGCAGCGAATTACCGTTGAAGCGGCTGTTCCTGGAAGCGACGTTGAGTACATCAAAACCACCTATGAAGCTGCCATTTATTTTCCTCTCTATCGGACGTCGAGCTTCCGTAGTAAGTTGGAGCTGGATTATGGTTCCGGGCATGGTGACACCGAGAACCTCCCTTTCTATAAGAACTTTTTCGCTGGTGGTAGCCGCTCTATTAGGGGATATCAGTCCCGCTCTCTTGGACCGATAGACCCTCTTACCCTGGATCCGATTGGCGGAAACCGGAGGATCCTGGGCAATTTGGAACTGTTTTTCCCGTTCCCGGGAACGAAATCAGAGAATAATTCCATGCGCTTGAGCTTATTCGTCGATGGCGGTATGGTTTATGGAGAAACTGAGGACGTTGATTTGGATATAGTCAGGTATTCCGGGGGCTTGGCCTTTAACTGGTTTTCACCCATCGGACCGTTAGCCCTGAGCTATGCCAAACCTATAAACCCGGAGCCGTTTGATGAACTGGAACGATTTCAGTTTACTATCGGCGTGCCTTTCAGATGATGTTATTGTATAGATTGGCAACCAGTATAAACAGGAATAAGTAGAGTATGCTGAAGAAGATAGTGATAGTGGTATGGGCTCTTTTGGTTGTTCAGGTGCCAGGTTATGCGGCGAGCGTGAAAATAGCCTATGTCAATACCGTCAAGGTTATAGAGGATGCTCCCCAGTCCAAGGCGGCGCTTAAAAAACTGGAGGCTGAGTTTAAACCCAGGGATAAGGAACTGGTGGACCTGCAAAACCAAATCAAGGCATCGGAAGACAAGCTAGAAAAAGACGCCCTGGTAATGAAGGCGTCGGAAAGAAGAGATATCGAGCGGGAGCTTCTAACGATGAAGCGAAACCTTCGACGCGCTACCCAGGAATTTAGGGAGGATTACAATTTAAGAAGAAATGAAGAACTGGCATCGCTGCAGAAACTCATCGCAAAAGTCATTACAGAAATTGCTAAAGCGGAGAATTATGATCTGGTAGTGCATGAAGGGGCCATGTACGCCAGCAGTAAAGTGGATATCACTGATAAGGTCTTGCGAAAATTAGGAAAATAATAATCACCAATGCGCTTTACACTGGGTGAATTAGCTGAGCAAGTTGGCGGTGTGCTGAAAGGTGATCCTGCTGTATCTATTACAGGTATAGCCTCCCTGGAAACTGCCGGCCCCTCGGATATAACGTTCGTTGTCAGCAAAAAATATGCGGAGCTCCTGGGCGAGACACGCGCAGGGGCAGTGCTCGTTAACAAGCAATATTCAGAAACGTTTTCCGGTAATAGCATTGCTGTCGATAACCCCCATGTCGCTTTTGCCCGCATTGCTGAACTTTTTGTTGATGATGACCTGCATTATCCGGGTGTGGGCCCTGGGGCGGTAATTGATGAATCGGCGGTAATTGGCAATAACGTTTCTATAGGTGAAAATGTTGTTATAAAATCCGGTGTAACGGTGGCCGATGGTGCCATCATCGGCGCCGGTTGCTATGTTGGAAAAAATGCATCAATTGGGCAAGGGAGCAGGTTATATCCCGGAGTCACAGTACACCACACCTGTGTTGTTGGTGCGCGCTGTATTCTCCATACCGGTTGTGTCATAGGAGGTGATGGTTTCGGTTATGCCAAGCAGGGGACGCGCTGGATAAAAGTGCCACAACTCGGGAAGGTAATATTGGGCGATGAGGTAGAGATCGGCACAAACACCACTGTTGATCGGGGTGCTCTCGACGATACCAGGATTGGCGATCGGGTTAAGATCGATAATCTCGTGCAAATCGGACACAATGTATTACTTGGGGAGGATACTATTATTGCTGCTGGCGCAGGTGTCGCCGGGAGTGCTCGCATAGGAAAGCGTTGCGCCTTTGGCGGCCAATGCGGCATATTTGGCCATTTGGAAATTACTGACGATGTAGAGATAGCCGCCCGCTCAATGGTAACAAAGTCGATTAAGAAAGCCGGGGTCTATTCATCTGGAATTCGGGTAGACTCACTGGAGAAGTGGCAGAAGAATGCTGCGAGGCTGTATCAGTTGGATGAAATGGCCAAACGTATCAAGGTATTGGAAAATGAACTTAAGGCACTTAAAAAGGAATAGATAACTTGGAAAAGATCATTGACGTAAACCAAATAAAGAAAATGCTGCCACATCGCTATCCATTTTTACTTGTGGATCGCGTACTGGAATTTGACGAAGAAAAGGAAACCATTGTGGCTCTAAAAAATGTCACGTCCAACGAACCTCATTTTGAAGGCCATTTTCCCATCCAGCCGGTAATGCCTGGTGTATTGATTCTAGAAGCGTTGGCTCAGTCGTGTGGGCTCCTGTCGGCATTGATATTGAAGAAGTCGCTTGGGGAAAATGGTATTTATTTGCTGGTAGGATTTGACAACGCCCGTTTTAAGCGGCCTATAGTTCCAGGAGATCAGGTATTATTGAAATCCACAGTGCTTCGTCGCTTAAAAGGTATCTGGAAGTTCAGTGCTGAGGCCACTGTCGATGGCGAACAGTGTTGCAGTGTTGACATTATGTGTACTTATAAGGATGTTTAGCAGTGATTCATCCGCAGGCGATTATACATAAGGATGCCAAAATTGGCGCTAATGTGGAGATTGGCGCCTTTTCTATTATCGGTGAGGGTGTGGAAATCGGTGATAACACCTGGGTTGGTCCGCACGTTGTTATAAATGGCCCCACGGTTATCGGTAAAGAGAATAAGATATATCAGTTTTGCTCTATTGGCGAGATTCCGCAACACAAAAAGCATGGCGAGGAAATTACCCGATTAACTATTGGTGATCGTAATATTATTCGTGAATATTGCACGATTAACCGCGGGACAATGATCGATAAAGGTGTCACCATTGTTGGAAGTGACAACTTTATTATGGCGTATGTGCATATCGCACATGACTGCATTGTCGGCAATCACACGATTTTCGCCAATTGCGCCAGTCTGGCCGGCCATGTCAAAGTCGGAGATCATGCCGTGCTTGGAGGGTTTACCGGAATTCATCAATTCTGTCAGATCGGGCCCTATGCCATGACTGCAATTGCTACAATTAGTTTTAAGGATATTCCTCCTTTTGTAATGACTGCCGGCAATACAGCCAGACCCCGTGGACTCAATGTTCGAGGTCTTCAACGCAACAATTTCTCAGACAATACGATTTCAATATTGCGCAAGGCATACAAAATATTGTATCGCTCGGGATTGCGCCTTGAGGAGGCGATGCCTGTACTGGCGGAGATGGGCAAGAGTTGCCCGGAAGTGGAAGAATTCCGCGAATTTATTGCAAGTTCCGACCGGGGCATTGTGCGATGAGAAGTCCTGCTTGAAGGATGTATGTATTGGTATTGTCGCAGGTGAGACATCCGGCGATATACTTGGTGCAGGACTCATGGGAGCCATTAAGGAAAGCATCCCGAATGCCAGATTTGTCGGGATTGGCGGTCCCTTGATGAAGGCGCAGGGCTGCAATAGTTTGTTTCCTATGGAGCGACTTTCGGTAATGGGGTTCACCGAAGTCATTACCCGGCTGATAGAAATAATAGGTATACGAAAAAAACTACTCAGATATTTTAAAAATAACCCGCCTGATATCTTTATCGGTGTCGATGCGCCGGATTTCAATTTGCCTGTTGAAAAGAAACTCAAGTCCTTTGGAGTTTCCGCTGTTCACTATGTAAGCCCAAGCGTGTGGGCCTGGAGAGGGTACCGGGTCAGGAGGATACGTGATGCCGTGGATCATGTATTAACGCTATTTCCTTTCGAGGCTGTATTTTATCAGCAGCACAATATCCCCGTTACTTTCGTTGGCCATCCGATGGCGGAGAAAATAGAGCGTAACCCGGATAAGCGCGCATATCGCCGTAAACTGGGTATCGACAGTGATGCGATGGTTGTAGCATTGCTACCGGGAAGTCGGGCGGGTGAGTTGGCCCGGCATTCAAGATTATTCTGGGAAACCGCCCTTTGGATTAACCAACGGCATCCAGAGTATTATTTTATTGTTCCTTTTGTAAATGACCGACTGAAAGAGATATTTCACCTTGCGGGATCCGGACTGGATAGGCATGGGATATCTTTACTTGAAATTGACGGAAAGTCTCACGATGCAATGGCCGCTGCAGACGTGGTGTTACTTGCGTCCGGCACGGCTGCACTGGAGGCGGCCCTGCTTTCTCGTGCCATGGTAGTGACTTATAAGGTCTCCGCGATCACCGCCTGGTTGGTCCGGCGCTTTCTTCATGTAAAGCTGTTTTCATTGCCTAACAACCTGGCTGGAAAAGAGCTGGTTCCGGAATTTATTCAGGAGAAAGCGACAGTGGAGAATCTCGGTATCGCTATAGAAAAACTATTAATGGATAACGATCTACGACAAACCACCGAATCGGAATTGGGAAAGATCCACGACATGCTAAAGAAAGGCGCAAGCCATGGGGCTGCGGAAGTAATAATAAATATTCTGTCTCAGCAGCAAGACAAACTGGAGCAAACGGCCTAGTGACTACCATTTTAATCGCTGGAGTTGACGAGGCTGGTCGTGGGCCTTTGGCGGGACCTGTCATCGCCGCCGCAGTTATTTTTGATAAAAGCAAGCCAATCATCGAGGGGCTTGCCGACTCAAAAAAACTGACAGCGCGGCAGAGGGAACAATTAGCGGAGAGAATAAAAACCAATGCCTTGTGCTATGCTCTGGGCCGAGCCGAGGTGGAAGAGATTGATCAAATCAACATATTGCATGCGAGTTTATTGGCGATGAAACGCGCTGTTGAGTTGCTGGATATTGTTCCTGATCTAGCGCGCATTGATGGCAACAAGGCACCTGATCTTGTGTGTAAGGTGGAAACGGTTATTGGTGGCGATGCCACCATTCCCGAGATATCAGCCGCCTCAATTCTAGCAAAAGTGGCGAGAGACGCGGAGATGTTGGAGCTTGACCGGCAGTACCCAGAGTACATGTTAGCCAAACACAAAGGTTATCCCACAGCGATTCATAAAGAATTGTTAATAAAGTATGGTCCCAGCCCCATACACCGGCGAAGCTTCGGTCCGGTAAAAGCGCTTATTTAGGGCTTCGGTGAGACAGCGCGGAATGGGCCAGCCGAAATGCGCTGACTAAAGTTTAGCAAACGGCGGCCGCCGCCAAGATCGCGACCCATGAGCGCCAATAGAGGCTCAAGCTCGCTGGCGCGGTTACGAGGCCGTGCCGTGCCATTAAAACTGATCACCCCATTCGTTGACGCACTCCATTTACCTTGACCGGCCAACTCCAGGTCACCTTCCAGTGTTTCCAGCTTGATATCCAAAGCATCACCTTTGCCGGAGAGCGCTAACCGGTAATTGCCGAGAGGGCGCACTGGCGATAGCGTACTGCCTGCTTCCAACCACTGAACGGTTACATCGCCTTTGATCATTTTCTCCTCATACATAAATGAATCAGCTGTTAGTAGAATTCTTCCCGTTGGAGATAGCAGTGCAGCGGGGGAGTAGAGCTCTGAAATAAAAGCTGCTGGAATAGATATACGTGAATCTATTAATTCAGTCTTGTTCAAACTCTGGCGAATAGTTATCTTCCCCTGAGCTGTTTTATCCATTCCTTCAAGTGTAAACTGAAGGCGCCCTGTTAAGAGCCATAATGGATAGATATCCCACCGGGTCAGCCCAAGATCATGAGGCTTGGAATTGGGATAATTTATTATTATATGACCTTTGCCATCCCAGATAGTCCCGCTCGCCTGGGTAATGGCAACTGATCCGTGAGAAAATTTTGTCATCGACCAGGATAGCCATGTAGCGGGAATAGAGGAAGCCAAAAAAAGAACATATAAACAGAGGCCCAGTATGGCATAGACCAGCAACGAGGAGCGCAACAAACCACGGGGTTTTACTGCGCGAAGCCATTGTCTTACCGATTTGATTGACAGCCGCATTAGCGAGAGCTCCTGAGCGAGAGTCGGGCGCTGACAGTCCCGGGCAGTTCTGTGGCGGCGTCGATAATCAGGGACTCTACGTTAAAGCCATTTTGTTTTTGCAAATCGGATAACAATGAAACAAGGCTGTTAAAACTAACTTCTTCAATCGTCAAACGAATTCCGGTGTCGCCATCAGGCTCCATTTTCGATATATTTTTACGGAGACCTCGTGAGACTGCCGCTTGCTCAAAGCGGCTTAAAAGATTCCCCTGTGAGGCACCAGCTGGCCGGCGCATCTGGAACTGCTTAACCTGTGCAGCATTGACCCTCATCCAGGCAAGCTGCCGTTGGGCTTCCGGTAATGACGTTTGTATACGATGCAAATTTTTTTGCACCGGATACCATATGCCGATATAAAAGATAAAAATAACCACACATATACCGCCAAGCGCTAACATTGAGCGCTCTCTGGGTTCCAGTGCCAGCCAGCGTGTTTTTAGTATTTCCTGAAAGTTATCGGACATGCGCTATTCCCCCGTTGAACTGACACGAAGCCTGCTTTCGACACCGGAGCTTCCGCTGTTAGCAGACAGGACTTCAACTGCAAGTCCCGAGGAAGTAAGTCGGTTCTTCAGCGATTCCATAGACTGATAGTCCGGCAGATTAACATTAAATATAAGCCCGCTTTGATCGTATTTTATTCCGTGAAGTTTACTGCTGGCGGATGCTTGTAGGGCTGGCGTGGATGCAGAAAGTAGCGCGAGAAAGTCATTATCGCTGAAACCGCCGCCTGCCGACTGCATTTCCTTTACCTTGCTTTGCATCAAAAGCATAGGATCGCCAGTGACGTTCTCATTTGGGAAAGTTTGTTTGTACAAGGCTAGCATCTGTGCCCGAACCTGTTTCTGAGCCCTTGTCAGGGAAATCCATTCCCATGAGGTCATGATAACAGATAACACTATCCAGGCGAGCAGTAGCATGAACGCAGGCTTCAGGCGCGTGACCACAGGGTTGGCTTCTTTCGCCGGTATAAACTCACCCTGCAATAAATTGAATTCACAGTACCTGGAATCCAGCACTTCCCAGAGAGACAGATTTTTAGTAATGATGGACAGCTGGCGATTCTGTGTCAGAGCGTGCTCAAGCAATTCATCGGGTTTGTTAATTAGCACCAGTTCATCGGGGAGGAGTTTACGCTTCTCTGCTTCATTTAATGCCAGTGACAGGATAGAGCTTGCGACAGCTGAATCGCCTGAGATCATCATACCCGAAAACTTTCCCGTGCGAATCCAGATATCCTTGTCAGAAAAATACACAGTCCATGATTTATCGGAACCAGATAGAGCGAGATTCGCGGGCGACATAAGAATAGGGTGGAGACCTGCCTTGGCGAGCCGCTGCATGGTGTTCTGCATGGTTTCCCGTAACGTTACCGCGACCGCTAATTCGGTTCCCTTGATCGTATGATAAACGTAATGCTGGGCGTCCGGCTCACCCAGCAACTGATCCTCTAGAACATAAGGGAGTGCCCTCAATATCTTGTTGCGACTCTTCGTCGGCACAGTGACCTTGGTGAGGAGGGTATCCGCCGGCGATGTTAATACGATAACGCGGGCACCTTTTCTTTTCTCTGCCAGTGAGGCCAGGTCTTCGGTTTGCCCCTGTTCCACGATACTGCCCGCTGAACGACGACACCAGGATATAGTAGCTTCGGCCCTGGCCGGCAAAAATAGCTCCAGCGTGTCGCCGCCTGGGCGCCGGGATGGAATGGCTTGTGTCGCTACCTTCCGGCCGGCAGGCAAAAGCGAACTAAGCGTCTGTTTCAGGTTCTTCATTTTTGTTGGTTAGGATTAATACCTGCTGGTTTTGCCAGACAATTTCAGCTGTTTTGTCGTTTTTTCGATGCACAAGCGCCTGACTATACCTATTTAACCGGCCAAATTTGACGGCTACATTAACATTAAAATAATCGGTTTTCACACTGTAATCATCGACCTCGGGTGGCGCCTGTCCAGGCAATCCAGCCAGCAGTTCCTTCGGATCCTTAAAGGGCCGCCTGTTATCGATAATCTCCTGAATGACATTATCGGCAGGTGGGGAAATGAACATGGCCTTCAGAATCATGGCAGACGCGGTGTTGATATTAATTGGCGTGGGCTCTGGCAGTGCTGTCAGGTAGTCTCGTAACTTGTTTAACATTTCGGCATCGAATCCCTGCACCAGTACTAGTTCCTCTACGCTACTAAATGACTGATTGGCTGCCCGGTAAGGTATTTGTTGGCCGAGATACGAGATGTCTTCGGCGCCATAGGGCCGTTGCTGGCCATCGGCGTCAATCCAATCGACCACCGCGTCTGCTAGATTGGGGTCGATATCATTTAATGACAGTAGTCTGCGGAACACCGCTAGATATTTAGGGTCCGGTTGCCCGTCTTTTTTAACAAGGCTGTTTAAGTTAAATCTTCCCTGGGCATCATCAATCTGACCAATAAACATGCCACTTCCCACTTCGCCACCCAAGGGGGCACTGTGCCAGCTTTCCTCCAGATCATCGGTAATATTATCCTTGGCATCTTCACTGAGAATAATAAGAGCTCCCTCCAGCGCGCCGCGCCTGACCGACTCGGTGAGGGCGTGGTCGGCGATATTCTCGGACTGCCTGATCCACAATTGTTGCTCAAACGCCAGGAAGGTGGTGGCTGTAACAATGATGGCAACGATAAGGACGGCCATAACTAATGCCACGCCTCGCTGAGTGTGGCCAATATCACGAAAGCCAGGATTTGTACTAAGTGCCGACATGAAATAAGCGAGTAATAGTTTCCTGATTTTTTAACTTAAGTTGCATTTCAATACCGGCTGGTAGTTTGTCTTGTTTGGCCTGGTTGTTTTGCGCCACTTGTTCGGGCCAGCTATCCAGCCAGTTCGGCGATTTGTCGCGCTGGTAAAAGCGCAATCTGAACTCCTCAACATCTTTTAACAAAACCATTTCCTGTGGCTC
>Ga0224511_10004221_pt1 | contig 10771 bp, 2 predicted proteins | sample SF_May12_sed_USG_2_FD_169988 | JGI IMG/M metagenome (GOLD analysis project Ga0224511, IMG submission 169988) | Sediment microbial communities from San Francisco Bay, California, United States - SF_May12_sed_USGS_8_1 | ecosystem: Environmental > Aquatic > Marine > Sediment | place: USA... | reverse complement strand
GAGGAATAAAAATATAAGAAATTACTTCCCTTTAAATTTTCAATAAATGTAGATAATATGTGTAACAGTGTTTAAAAAATACACTGTTAAAAAGTTCTATTAAAATATCAAACATATTTTTTGTTAATTTAATTAAATTATATAAAACACTTATGCATTTTGCATTAATTTTGACGACGCCAGTTACGCGTAGTAAGCCTTAATGCAATTTCATTCTTTCGTTGCAACGCATTTCATTTGAGTTCATGATAATCATAATAGCTAAAAGCCGGGATCCATGGCCCATTTCGTGACACATTATCTTATCTGGCTTTATCATTCAACAAAAATGATATTTTCGAGAAATATAAGGGCCATATTTTTTTGCAAATTCATAACATTAACATTATCAAAACAGCAATGTTTATGAAGCAGCCTCGCTTTCATTACTTAGCTGTTCATCAAAGGCGCCATACGACAGTCGCCCCTAGGCGCATTAGCTGAACTCTGTTTTCAAAGGTAAAAAACATAAAATACATGCACACCGCACACACAATAACCAGCTGTACTGCTGTAGTAAGTAATATTAATCTTAGAAAAAGGAAATGTCCTAAGAAAGCATAGCTTGCATAGGGAAAAAAGTCTGGGATTTATGAAAGCTCTTCATTAATGGTATGTCATACCACAGTTGCCCCTAGCGTATTACCGGAACTTTGTTTTCAAAGGTAAGCAGCATACAATCTATAATCCCAGAGGACGAGGAAAACATAACTACAAAATGGTGTAGTAAGGAGCGTCAATTTACAGCCGCAACACAATCACTAAACACCAGCTTTAGTAAGTTAAACTTACCCAAACTGAATTGGTAAAATGAGTCAACTTCAACAATGAAATATATGAACAGTTGTTAAACAGATGTTTCAAAAATACATATTATATATACAATAAAGTTGTTCTGCATTATTATTTAATAAATAATGGTTTACTTAGTATTTGACGTAACGTATATAATTGCAAACGAGGAACAAACATATGTTTTTAACACACTATACCCTATGATGTTTTGACTTTTTAATGCAATGTACTTCAAACTAGTTGTACTATTTCTGATATTTGAAACAGAATGCTTTTCTGATACATTAGGATACATTTCACATTTTCTGTACAAGTGCAGAGTATTGTGTTGGTATGTTCTCCCTAATAACCTAGTGGAAATCAATTAAATATGGGATTACCAATTTTGAACATGTAAGTCAAAGCAATCAAGATGCATTTATCTCATGCAATTCTCAAACACAGTTAAGGAACACTGCTTAATTCAATAGCCAGTGCCTTGGGACTGTTTTATGATGTCATGGATCCATGTTAGGCAGCAATACATCTTATGGGAAATCAGCAATAGCTTTACATGAACTTATTTTCTGTTCACGTGGGCGTTATTTGTGCAAGGATTTCTAAGAAACAATGCTTGTTATTTATTATTTATGTATGCTTTCAATGATGTTTAAATAATGATATTTTCGAAACCTTGTTCATGCCTTAATTATTGTTGAATATGGCAATATTTGTTCTTGTTTTTTATATGTTGATATGATTAATATAAACAAATATAAATACGAGCACAAAAATGTATACATAATTATGAATAGGTGTTCAATATGATTTTTGTCTAGACAAATGTGCAAGGAATCTATTTTGATATGATTCAAATAAACTTTTTAGGCAGAAATTTGAAACATTTTGTTCAGTCGAAACAAACAAACAAACAAACAAACAAACAAACGAAAATATTAACATTAATTGCTAAGGAAAACCAATCAGATGGCCAGAAAACAACATAGTTATGTACACCATTTGCTCTCTTAAACGAAACAAATACGCAGAATAACAGATGTGCGCTTAACACGATCAACAGGCTTTTAACTGACAACCTAATGAAAAAGCACCAGTTAACATCTTTAAAACAATACTGTTTTTAAACCATTTACAACCATTCTGCTTAATATTTCTTGTTTTTATTTAATAGTAGTCGATTGAAGTAAAATATCCATCAATCCAAAACATATTTTGACTATTCTTTTAAAGTGTTAACGTATTCGAAATTACTATAATTTTATCAGAATATTAAGTGTGGTTATCGTGGTAATCATTTATTTTGTATTCAAATTGTCCGAAAGAAGAACATAGGATGTAAAACAAAAGCCGTTATAACGAATATGTTAATGTAAACATTACTTTAAAAAACATTGACATGCGAATTTGGTATAAAGTAAAAGGTTCTTGTTTTGAAGTAATATCAAATGTCAAACTACAAACAGCTTTTCACGTAATATAAATTGAAAAGATGTTCACAGAAATAATGTTGTAAACAATGTAGATATGTAAAGTTTAAGGGCACCGTGACAAAATGGCCCGTACAAAAACCCAAAACCCTATTTTTGTGTTGTTTGGATTTTTATTTTTTATTTTATTTTTTATTTATAATTTCTTAAATGATTTCCTTAAGAAATATTGAGTTATCGCCTTGGTACGGTCAATGATTTTCATAAAAAGATTGTGCATTGAATCACGTTTGGTGATAAATTATTTGTTGCAAATATTTTCTTGTCACGTCTAGCCAGTCGGTTCTAGTAAATGTTTTTATTTGTCCAAAATAAATCAACTTTTTAACCAAGAGGTTTCGTCTTCTTTTGTCTTTTTGACCGATGCCTTTTAAGTATTAACCATCTTGTTTATGGCTGCGCTGCACTCTCTCATATTAAGGTCTCTCACCGCATATGCGGTCAATGCTATATTAACATTGGGTTAATGCTATGCTTTGTGTTTCCGTTCATGTATTATTAGAATAAGGATGTTTATGTTAAAATATCATTTTTGATAGGTTGTTGTATGTTTCATATCTTAACCAGACATATAGTCTAAAATTGTTAAATTACACGTCGACTATAACAGCCAAAACCAAAATCAACATTACAAACAAATAACGTTTAAATGGCTTAATTATACATTGTATAAACGAGCGAACACATATTTATGATTAGTTATATAACAAAGTAGTGTAGGATTTTGTTCCCAACATTGACGAAAAAAACGAAATTGGTTATATTTTAGTAAAATTGATATTAAATTGTATTGCGAATATGACGTATATGCATATTGTGCAAGTTTAGCATACTGTGCATTCAACTCATACAGTTAGTAAGTGCTGTGCCAAATAAATAGTGTGTCTTTCTTTCAACATTTAGCAAAGATCACATAATATATACATACACAAGGTTAGAGGCGATAATATTGACGTCAAAACAAAACTTGTTTTCCATTAGCAGTTACTTTGTGATGTTTTACGACATGACTCGTTTATGTTTCGGAGTCATATATTTATGGAGAACACAAGCTTGGTAAGACTCTGTTAAATGTATCGCCGCCTTACATGTACATGGACATTTTGCCTTGATATTACAAAAATTCATCTTGCATAGGATTTACATAGAAAAAAAACAACTTTAAGCTGTATATTAGTTTCATGGCTTGTTAGCTAATATATGTTGTATTGTCGTAGTATTATAATGTATTATTGTACATGAAAAGAAATGTAGTTTAAATTTAACTATATAGCAGTATATCGCTATAGAGTTTTAACAGTTTTTCTTAGTGTTGAGTGTCTGTTATTCTATGATGTTGATAGTACTGATATTTCTACAATATAGAAATATTGAGCTACAATTTAAAGTTCAAACATAAAAATTGACCCTGACTGTTTTCTCCACATTTTGAATATCTCTTTATTTACTTTATATGATTAAAACAGAAAACAATTAATTACAAATATTCAATACTTATTAAAAAGGGGAGATAAATAATAATAATGCAATCACTGATATGAATATAAATGTGATCTTTAGCTCGTATATTCCAAATATTCTGTGTTGGTAGGTGTTCCTTCGAAACAATCACTTTCCTTCCTATTATCAATGCACACAAATGTATTATTTATTGTTTCTTAACGTTTAGTCATAATCCTAGTCATTTTATTTATATATGCCTTTTTGTTCATAACAATTTAGTTGCGCTTTTAAAATGTCTTTAAATTATATCATTAATAAACACATTTTGAATAACATGATTTATTGCGTGGATAATTGACAGAAATAGTAAAAGCGACGTTGATTTGTATTTAAACATAAACTCAGATGAGGTTGATTTTTGTATCATTCTATGAGCATTGTAGTTTTCGGGCATTGGGGTGGGCAATTTTATTAGACATTAATTTCATCAAAAATAAACTAATAAAGATTACGTACCAGTGTACAACGTTGGATGTAAACCATTAGTTAGAAAGAATGTTTAAACAATACTCTTAAAAAAAGCTTTAAAGACTACTGCATGTGTCTAAACACTTTTTAATCGCGTAAAGCAATAAGTTAATGTTGTTTTGAACCACGTCTCGTATAGGTATATTAGTTGATGGAAAACTATTCTTGTCATGTCTAGGCAGTCAGTTTCTGGTTACATGAGTTTGTTTGTACCAGTAGAGCTAATTTTATTCTGCAAAAGGTTGTCGTCCTTTTTGTCATTCTTTGACAAAGACCATTTACATATGCACTTGCCATACACTCCAAGGCTTCGCAAGATGTTGATCTCTTAAATATCTCAGACAAAAGCTCAGACACCTAAAAGCAGAAAAGTAGAACGTAAGATGTAAATTGAATGCATAATTTTTATTGAGAACTTAGTTATTCATAATGATTCCGAAACCCAGACAAGTTTACATGTGTTTGTGCAGTTCGTCTGTTTAAGAACGTTGTTGTGTGCCTCCCTAACGGTGTAATTATCAAGTTTGACGTCTGTGTAAGACTTTTCTGGTTTGAATTCACGAATGACACGGATTGGTATGTTTCTGCATGTATTCATAATGTGGAAATTGGTGTTTCTTGCAGTATTCCTAAAACCTAATATCAAATATATCTTATCAGTTTACAATGTCATTTGATTTTTGTACTTATCTTCATAATTATTTAATAGCGTTCATGTTATAATAGGTACATGTAAGAATATTGTAAACATAATTAACCTATACAAAAATTAAATTTAGGTAATCATGTTTGTTGTTTGCAAAGGTTGACAATAGAACTGGTGGTTACAAACACTATCAACGTTTTATTGAGTACAAAGAAAATATCAAATACAAAACATTATGGTTTAAATTCTTAACATCTTTACAGGTGCTGTTTGTCGTCAATTGTTTTTTCACATGAAATATACAACACCGAGATGAACAGTTTCCCAGTTGTTAATCCATTTTAATAGCTTTATTACATAGGTAAAACATCTAATCGATTCTTGAATTTTGTTATTTTAATTGGTGAATATTGTGTAAGTTGTAGCTAGTGGAAAGGATTTTATTTGTTTATAAAATTGAGTTAATAAATAAATATTATAACATCTATGTCTAGTGTGTGTTGTTTTCATTTCAACGATTAACTTTGAAGTAGATATTGTGCACACCCTAATATATGTGGCGTGGTTTCGTATATGTTAAATTGGGTAATATTTTCGTTGTATCCGCTTACGGTGAGCCGTCACTATTGTTTTGGTGTTTGCACGTTCATTCTTCCGTGTGTCCGTCCGTGCGTCTGGATTTTGCTTGTGCAAGCCGTCACTTAATAACGAGTTGACAATTTTTAAAATTTACTGGAAGTTTGAACAAATGTTAAAATCATTAAACAGAGTATCACAAGCAATACTCAGTTTGATACCTCTAAATGTGTTGTTAATCTTCGAGGTCAAAGGTCAAATGTGGTAAAAAATATGTTTGTCCAGACTCTTAATAGACTTTTGAACTCAGATCTTGCGCTTTTATCACTGCCATCGAGTTAGTCTTTGGTTCACGTAAACTTGTTCTTTTTTAAAAGACATTAAGACTGACGTCACATTATATTATATAAATAACAAATCAATGTCAGATGGCAATGAGTTACAAGATAAATGTCCTCTTTGATGGCGAAATGTAGTCTTATTTGGTGTCATTGCTATATCCTTACTAAGTCAATCCTCTCACATTAGGGGTTCAAATGTAATTTATGAAGCTAATTTGAGAGTCGCGTTTTGATGGTATTGATGTTAGACATATCTAATGGTATCTTATTGTTGTGTAGTATGCTTAACTATTGCCATACACATATAAATAACCTGAAACTTACATTACAACAAGACGTATTTCGTTGCCAAATGATTTAAAAATGTATCAGATGTTAATAGATCTAATAATATTTTAACGTTTGATAATTTGTCACAACACTATTGAAAGGTGTTGCGTTTGGGGTTGTGAGAACATATAAATATTATATGTATTCGTATGCGAAGGACAGAAAATCTATATGCTAAGAGTATTTTAATTGAAAATACTTTTTAAATCAATCAATATTCAAACTCATGATTGTGTCTGATGATATGTTTTGTAATGGTCGCTGTTGTACACACCTTAAGTACATATGTTCGTTGGCTTACTACCATGGTATGTCAACAACAGATACACAATTTTTTTACATTTTAGTCTGAATATACTTGTATATAAGTGGAAGCAATGACATTTTGTACATTATTAACAAATAGGTTTATTTACCAATGTTATCAACGTTACGACATCATCGCAAGAGGTTAACTGACTGTAAGCTGATTACCGTTCTAGCCGGTCAACTGTTTGATCAGGACATAGCATCTTAAAGTTTGTTAAATGTATGTGGTAACGACAAATAACCGCCATTAGGGTGAAAATTGAGCATTACAAATGAACATGTAAGCAAAGTTGAAGATATATTTTAAATCAATACAGGACATTATCAATGACAACAAGTAAGCATTGTTTATGATTTATCTAGTTTCTACAGTCTGTGCATTTTTAATGACCACGTGTTAGCAAGGTTGATGATACATCTTTTTCTTTGATTATGTCTATAACAGTGATTTAAGCCTGAATGTAAACCCAAATATTTCTTGTGTTTTTATTGAAGTTAAAACAATTAATAGTCACTTACCACGTTTTTCTGTGTCTTTAGATTAAACGGGTGATAATAATTACTTATTTAACAATTTTAATATGAATGCGTGGCGCTTTTTATAATTTGCTAAGTTACATTGGTGTTCAACATCTATCTTTTCAGCTGCAAACTTGGAAAATTTCAAGCAAATTAAATAAAACATTTCCATGGGATACAAGAATGTCAGTTAAAAGCATTCTTTCACACTTCTTTATGGCAATTAAACAGGTTTGAGTACCTCTTAAAACAATGTTTCCAAGCAAGTTACGTTTTACGAGAGTTTGGAAAGCAATTGAAACTACTTGTGGCACACAGAATTCAACATGATACAAAATCCTACATTGTGATGGAAAAAAAGTAACCGGCTGGTAATCATTAATTTTTACAGATATGTTAACGAATCATTTTAAGTTTTCTGTACTTAAAATTTGAAATAAAATGTAAACAACAATGAACACCTAAATACAAAAAACTATGAGTATGCTTAATTGTTTTCCTAACAAGACAAGGCTATTTCGTATGATTACAAACGCAATTACCACCCGGGTCATTGACGCATAATCAGTCTGTCAAACGCACACACTTAAATATACTTTAGGTGGGCATTATTTTGTTTCTCATGTTTTATGAAAGTTAATGTATTACAAGACAAGCTTTTCTTCAAATGGGGTTTATTTGAGTAAACACAATGTCACATAGCCGTGACGTCACGGTGTTAATGTATTGATTGAAATATCGATACGCTCTTTTTTACTATAAAATCATTTCGATGTTAGTTTATCCTTTTAAGTGTGAATAAAATAAAATATGCAAGAAAAAGTACCAATCCTGTGTGTCTGGTGTGGATGGGAAACCCCATCCCTCGGGTTTCGTGATACGTAATGATTTCTGTGTAACCTTCAACTCAATTCAGCTAAATGCCCTCTTATTCTTTATAATAAATTTACTTTCTTTTTTAGGCAAAGGGAGACATCAAACATGAATCGGAATCTCTAGGAGACTTTGCCCTTTCTAAAATTGTATTATGACGTAAGTATGCTCCTTTGCATATGTATCATGTTTTATTGCCAAATTAGACTTTACTTTTTATGGCAATCATTGTCAATTGTAAGAAAAAATAAAACATGTGTAGTATTGCTTTAGAAAGGTATATACATTAGATATCTATTTAAAGGCGGAAGATCCTATTTTTTAGCTTTACGCAGTCTAATTGTAGATTAAATGATACACTTGGACGTTATACATACATTTTTATGACTGTCTTGACAACAATACACCATCAAATGCAGGCCATTGTCCTATAGCAAAAGTTTAACTTTACTGAACAATGTCGGAGGATCGGCTGAAATGTCTCATTTAGAAAGTGTAAGCACAAAGACTGCATGCAATACATAATATATTGCATCACACAAAGGAAAGCATGAACATGTAACTTGAGACGGGGACGATACCCAGGGGCACTATTGAGTAGTAATGTCATCTATGCGTACTGAGCCCGTGCTATTTCCGATTTTAACCAAATGCATTGTTAGTCACTACATGTACCTAATGTCAACTTTGTAACTGTTTTAACTCATTAACATACGTGCCTTATATGTCAATAAAACACTAACGTTAACTTTCAATTTAATTTGTTGACATGATACATACACGTATGTTCACACAAGGCCAACAACATTACAAACACAGACCCGTCTTAAAAAACTTGGCGTTGTACCTACACATTATTGTTTGTTTTCATGTATACCATGTATAAGCCTGTTACCACACTTACTAAATTTAAAAACAGCAAAACAATATATCGTCAAAACATGTGTGCATATGTCAACGGAACCGAACACTATTTTCTTTCCATCTAAATTAATAACAATTAACACACTCAGAACTGCTAGCAGGTTTAGGCGACTTAAGCTCAAATGTTATTGAATGCACATCTTTTGCCTGTCATTGACTACTGTTCTACGCAACTCATCGTTAGACATAAAACTACCGTAGTATTATTTCCATGGCCAAATTCTACTCCAGTTACATGACAGTGCCAGGTGAAGACAGCTAACTCACGTCCCATGAATTGGCAGGCCGTCGCCAATTCTTTCAAAGCCATCGACGCACGACATAAACGACTAATGTTAGGATACAACTAATCAATTTTAACTTAAGTCTTCCAGCGATGTCTTTAATACAACAAGTCTGTAAAATAGATTAGATTTTCTATGTCAAAAAACAGTCGTGTCTATGAATGTAACTAGCCTTTATTACCAGAAAGACGTGTACAATAAACCTTAGGTTTTTAGTCGGTTTGTAAAAAAGACATTTCGGCACTTATCATACGAGCAATTCTGTACCAAATAAGTGTCAGGATAATTGACTGCGAGAACGTAAAAAACACAACACCAGACACAACATCAAGATACACTCATATATCATTGAAAGTTAACACATATTAGTAAATACTAATCGTGACATATAAAAAGGCATGTAGAGGTTGTGGTAAGCTTTTTAATTACAATTGAAAAAATATTTGTTTATAACGTACCTTTTAATTTTAATCTACAATCAACAGTGACAAAAACATATTGAGAATGCATATTGAGTATCAGTAATTAGGGATAATACTTGCACACGAAAGCGTTCTATTACCAATGACAATATCGTTGTGTCTCATACTAAAGAAATCATTATTTAAAACATGTTATGAAAATAACAACCTGCGTAGTGAATATGACGACGAACTGTTTAATTATAACGTTTCCTTTTTCAGAGATATAACTTTTAATATGGCAAAACAGAGTAATTATTATTATATTTGTTTAAATAGTTTTGTGTAAGATCGAGTTCAGATCTAAGACTACATTTTATTAAATGGTCTGATGTATTTATTTACAAATACTGGTTTTTAAAATAAAGTAGGGTGCATGCAAAAGATTACCCGTATCTACAAATAAACATTTTTTAAACGATATTTAATGAGATATTACATAGCAAATTATTCTGTGAAAACTATAAACTTTTTTTTCCGTTTAATATGACACAACTCGCAACTGCAACAGTGCAACCTGTGTTGGGTTTTGGATTTACAAGTTTATTTGTCTCATCTATGATGGCGAAACCTTTTCTAATAAATAAATGCTGACCATGTCATTTTCGAACTAAGTTTATTCTGTTACTCTAGTTTACATTTAGGGTTAGCTTCAATAAATCCGAGGCTGCTATTTGCCCATGCAGGCTATGCTTCCTAAGTGCTTTCCATTTCATCAGTTTAATTCAAATGCAGTTTATGATTTTGGAGCCCATTCAAGCATCTATTGTTGCTTGGACTTAATAAAACCACAATCTGGACAGCTCTATTGATGTTTCTTTAGTAATGATTTTGTTTTGAAAACATTTCCAATGTCATTCGCGTTCTCTCTCTCTCTCTTGTATCTAAGGTGTGTTGTGAATATGATATTTAAATACAGCTTTGCTTAGGTGTGTATTTTGTGGAAGAAATATGCGTGCACTATTTTGACATCAGTTTATAGAAATAGGAAAGCAAGCAAGAAAGTACTGACTTAAAAAGGTAATAAGTATTTTAATGATACCGTTCTCACACTGTTTAGACAACCATTATTATGTATGAAAAAAACAACAACAACGCAATACCATATTATTATGTACAAGATGATAAGTTCTTCCATGGGTGGAACAAGAGTCGTGTAGGTAAGTAGAGGATGGAATCTATTTGTTAAAGGTTAATAAGTAATAGAAATAAGAAA
>Ga0224511_10004220_pt1 | contig 10772 bp, 10 predicted proteins | sample SF_May12_sed_USG_2_FD_169988 | JGI IMG/M metagenome (GOLD analysis project Ga0224511, IMG submission 169988) | Sediment microbial communities from San Francisco Bay, California, United States - SF_May12_sed_USGS_8_1 | ecosystem: Environmental > Aquatic > Marine > Sediment | place: USA... | reverse complement strand
GACTCTATATGAAAAACTTTTCATACCTTCGGCGATTGCAAGTTTTTCCACACAGCAGTAGTCGACCAGCGTGTGATTGGGCAGTGACGTCTTCATCGCTGATCGCAGAGAATTGTATAAGTGATTCTCTGAGGTTTTCTCTCCACGGACGTTAAGCAACTGGCCCTGTCGGTACAGGAACTCGATAAGTGGAGCCTCATTATGGAATCCGACTACCTTCACCACGTCCCCGAATCTGTATCTGCAGAACACAACATCATATGAGAAGACAACTCCGCATGGGAAAGTCACTCGGCGTCAGAAGACAACTTCCCGCTAGACCAGCGGCGCCAAACCTTTTCCATCTACCACCAAAATGTCATATAAGACATGACTCCATACACTTCACACCTAGTTGTCTACTGCATGAATTACTCAGTGGTTAGGAGCCGGTGTGCGTAACTTGATAATCACAAGTCACATAGACCGCCAGGATATGTGATGTTTGTAGCTATGTCAGACAGGAGCGCTTGGTAATAGGTGGGATTATAGAGGAGTGGTTTACCTGTATAATCCGCTGGTGTTGGAAATGACCATTTCATAAATCTCGCCCTCAATGAGCTACAATAAAACACTTAATCCATGTACAAATAAAGGTGAAGCGCGTGCTCACGTTACGAGCATGCGATCACACGGTCGTGGTGAGGAAGCGCAGTTGAGTTCAGGATGGATTTTGATCGGATCAGAGTTGTCCTCTCCCAGCTTTAACTCATCGGTTAGAACCGAACGATCGTACGAGAGTCGTTACCCAACGTAGTAATCAAACCTCTTTGAGGTAACCTTGACATTTGCCTAAACTACTAGGCGAACGCCTACTTTCGGTCGCGGAATTCTGTTTGCGTGCTTTCGGTCGCAGATCGTGACCGAGAGTGAAAGATGCTTTTGGTCGCGCTCTTGAGCAGTTTAGCAGATTTCGCGACCAAAATCCATTTCGATCGTGAAAAAGCCGAGCACGCGAATGCACCTATTATCATCCAATTTATATATAGCAATCACACTTCAGGTCCCAATCGGCCAATAAGCTGCGATCCATCGGTGCCAGCGACAAATGCAGCAGCGAACCTTTCATCAGATCTGCCTAAAGACCATATATATCAAACTCATTCTACGGTTGGTGGAAATTATTAACTTTCTTTTTAAAAACAGTAGTTATATTCCCAGCTGGTGATATGCATGCAAGATGTGGGTGAGGTTGATTGAGCCCAACCTCACCCGACTACTCAATCATGCAGGACAACACGTGCACCATCATCTCCCAAGACCATAGTTATCCTCTTCTAACTCTACGGAGGATAACTCAATGCCCATGACAGACCGACTTCACGCATAACACCCATATAACCCTGAATGCCTGATGGGCTAATTATCTGTAAGAGAAGACGATGCTCGGAATGCATACTTTATAAATCGGTGCCAAAATGCACGGGTTAGTCACATCAATCACTGTGGGCACTTCAGTGTGAACTTCTAAGGTGAGTCCAAAATCTGCCCATACTGTCATCATTCCAATGGGCACAGTGCTCAGAATACAAGCAATTGGCAAAAACTCGGGTCCTGGGATGTGGTAACAGATAATTTATCATCTTTATAAAACCTCAAATAAGAGGAATTTCTGTTTTCTTTTATCAACTTTACATAGGAAACTAAAGTAGGAAATCGCAGGATAGGGCAACTTTTTGTTTTACAAAGATAAACTGCTGCCTTACACGCTGTGGTCAGTCCACCATTATTTGTGAATGCGCTGACTTTAATGGAGTAGCATTGATAGCAGCTCAGGGACTTTACAGCCTCTCCGTCCAGCACCCACGCCCAGCGTGGCACCCCAGTGAGTATAGAACTTTTTTTCAGACATCGGATAGCAGGGGGTTAGTATATTTTGTGTAGATGTTTTATTTACTAGGGCACTTTGTACTAAACGGAACTCCTAAGCCTGAGGTTTTTTGGAGCATTAGGAGCTAGGACTTACGTGAGAACCTCATTCTCGCAGTGGGCATTCAGCATGATTAGGATGTGAACACAAGTTCTTTTGATTTTGAGCCAAGCGTTCTAGCCATTGAGCTATCCCGCTATTCCCTCTTATGACAGTGCCTGTTTTACAAGCTGATCCTCGGAAATTCACATAGAACTGGATGCTTGGTCTGTTCTACTAAGGCATTCATTACCTGATGCATGAGCAGCGTTGCTGGTTGATCCTCCTCACTGTCGGCGATGGGTATGAACTCATAAAACATGGCGCGCGGCAGCAGAGTATAATAACTCTCCTTTCTCTCTGGCCAGAGGTTAATAGCGATCAGACCTTCCGTGGCAGCGTATATCGGGGAATAGATGTGAATTCCTGGCAAACAGAACGATTTTGATTTAATGTCACTTCAACTAATGATCAAAGACATGTTTTCCTGAGGGCTCTAGTTTTACCTGGTTTACTTTACAATTCTGAAGTATGTTTTAATTTTTAATCTCGGCACCAAAGAGCACGAAAAACTTTTGTGCATTTTTTTAGGAAATGTCATTTTAGCTGCAATATCTGTAATAGCTGCAATATCAATTCTGTCACGCATCCTGAATTTTAACTGACAGGAGATCTATTTTCATCATTTTTATATATCAGGGTGACACTGAAGGTTTTAGCTACCAGTACCCAATAAACTAAACTAACTGAACTAATCTCACCGGCTACTTGGGGAAAAAATTCTGCCCAACAGAAAGTCAGACCACCCAATAATACAGTACCAATTTCTTTGACATGGACCGCATCAGTAAACTACAGGCTTCTGACCAGTGTGTTCCATCGAACACCCTATACTGGGCCTAATTTATCTAGCATTGCAATCCGATTCCGACAAAGGAGAAATGGGGATGTCTAATCCACTATTCTCTAAGTGACTGTTTCACCCATCAAGCTAGAACCCTCCACTCAGTCATTGATAACCAGAAAGATGAAAGTATCCACACTTGACAGGGCTTACCTTTGCAGTATTTCTGTTGAAGCAGTTCAGCATAGACTTTAAATGCTCCGCTTTTGACACATAATACAAATGACATAAACGGCCAAATCTGTTGCGCAATGCCGACGAAACCCCGCTCAAACTGCGTCTGTAGTTCGTCAGCACGTACAGGGTCAGGGGTCAGCTCTGAGTTCAGCTTTTGCCTAATCTCTGGGTCGATATCAAGGTCATCCGAGAGACAGCCATTTCTAATGTCGGCGACAAGACGGGGCCACTGACGCTCCAAAGTCACAAAGGCGGTGTAAATGAGTGATGCAAAGTTGGCTTCCAGATAACCTAAAGAGGCAGAAGGATGAGTGAATCGCAGCGGGTGTCATAGTGGATTATGGTAGGGTAATTTCCTATATAGCACACAATGAATAATATAGACACCATAAACGTTGGATTATGTGACTAGAAAAACATGACTTGTGCGCTGTGAGTCGAGGGTTTGAATCTCAGAAAAGTCAATGGTGGTGATTGAAAGAGTCCCAATGTTTAATTCGCTCCTGAATTCCGAAAAAGCTTCCCGTTTTACCAGAGAGCAACCCCCATGGAAATAACAATGAGTATGAAAAAGGTGAACAAATGCTGGATAATTATTTAGTTATATTTTATCAATGATTCGCCAGCATCATGGTGATTAAGGGGCATATTTTCATAAAACATGGTGTTTTTGTAAATTGTTTCACAGAGTTCTGTCCCATGCAGACCACGGCCAGGTGACAAAGACTCTCAGCCCAATCAGGGAATACACATTGCAACACACATACCAAGTTTACGATCTCTGAGACCGAAGAGTAGATAGACGTATAGAGCCTCGGGCTCTGTGAGAATATCAAAGGCGGCGGCTGGTGTAGAGTGAAAGCTGAGCTCCGCCTGCGAGTTACTGGGTGAGGATGAGTTCGGACCTGGAATGAACAGCAAATCAGCCCCTAAGCTTCTGAAGTAATTTCGTGTCTCCGAGACGTAACAGCTGTCAGGTTTAGTGCCAAAATTAGCCTACTGACTCAGCATTACCCGGGGTGAGTCATTAGGAGACTTTATAGTTACGCCCTGGTGCCCCATAGAGAAAGCTACCCTATGGATGGCTCTCCTCTGGTCATCTGTTGGTGATTAGACACATGTGACCTGCAGGAAAGGCCCAGGTGATCTACGTCTGTAGCGTATTGATATTGATAGGAAATGGAATGCAAGGATAGGAAATCATCAATCTCAAGTTAAAAAACTGACTAGCTTGTAATGCCACAAATGGCTACACAGGAATCGCTACATTTATATATCGAGTCGGCTTTTTTATGTCAATGTCAAACTTCTCTAAGTTGATGCGCATTCGATTGGTGTTGTCTATATTTTTCATACAGTTAACACTGAGTAAGATGAAGCTGTACTGTCTTGATGTCGCAACTCAGAGAGACTGTCAGACTGTCAGTGGGGTCAGCCTTAGACAGCGGATTTATCGCCTAGTCATGATGTTACTCACCTATGGGTATTCCACCTTCGGACATCCGCCATTTTGGGGTGTAGAAGAATTTCAGTTTCTTCTGAAGGTTTTTGATGCCCGTCATGTGACTGAACATGATGTGGAAGACTGGCAAAATACCATACAGAAAGAACACTGTCCGCTGAGACCTCAGTGATGGCAGCATCTTAGGCTGACCTGAAATTTCCATCAGAAGTACTTCACAAGGACACTGAGGTCCAGACCTATTGTGATTTTGAATACACATTTCTTGTATTTTACAAATACCCTGGACGCTACTTATGTTGCACTAGTTTCATTTAAAGGGGTTATGTCATATTAAAGGGGTTATCTCATGGCCAGAAGTGTCTTCACTTGTTTCCAGATTCTGAAGCCTACCGTGAACAAATGGGCCCAATACCCAGTTCAAATGCGAGTGTAGATATATCCCTATCTAATGCGCATACTTAGAGCCCTTGATGACATACTTTTTAGACCATCAACACAACAGAATTGGCCTTGAGATAGGAAATTAACACAGCTGTTGGTATTTGCATTGATTTTTCGGCTTACGCGCTGATATTTGGGAAATTCTATTGCAGGCGCACACTAGACCTGTAATTACACAAGTCTATATAGAGAAAATGTCCAACAAAAATATTGAAATAGGGTTTCAGAGCGCTGTTTTTCACATCTGTCAGCGAGCGTGAGTGCCATTATTGCAAAATGATAGAGGGCCGAACGCAACGGCCTCTATTTAAGTCTAGAGAAAACTGGCAAAGCACTTCTTATAACTTAAGTTTTCTCCAATCTTACGTTCAATTTTGAGTTCTACTATTAGGTTACGAAGTTTTAGTAATTAGATCCCATCTTATTTCTATTTTGGCCGTTTGTGCTGTAGTTATTCGAGTGATCGATATTCACTTTTATGACAAAAAGGCCACTCGCTATCGCTGCAATCCCTTTAGGAAGGGGAACACAACTCCGAAAGTGCGTCAACACCCGACCGTGTCATAACCCCTTTAATGTGTTTTGTTTTCAATATGTCCACAAAAGAACAGTGGCAGTGGGACGAATGCATAGGCCAACCAACGGAATCAGAGGTGCTTCGGTCAGACACCGAGGGTTTTTTTTTACTTCAGAACCCAAGGTTCACGTCAGTCGGGGCAGAGTTATACGAGAGAATTGGGGGTCCACTCCTGTTTTGGGTTCAAATACATGATTATATCTGCTAGTTTTTTGTCTACTTTATTTTAAAATTAATTCGAAGGTTAATATGTGGTGGCGAAGAAATCAAATTCAAAATCACCTTCTGGTATCTTACTGTGTTTGTGGAACTATAAACAAAGATTTATATGTCCATGTATCGAACATGGGGGTTTATAATCTTGTTCACATGTTTGTGTCTGGAAGACTGCAACAAACTCCAAATTTCATGAAAGGAAGGAAGATTTGCATAACAGTTGCTTACCTGACGTGCCCGAAGTCATGGCCAGGACATCGGGCAGTTTTTCACTCATCACATTGCGTTTACCAGCTGCGATCTCGTGGATATACTGCTCGTAATGATCGTATCGCGTGAGCGGCTGAGTGGACAGGAAATCTGAGACGGAATGGAGTTCAGAGAAACCATGCTCTCTGCCGTAATAGGTATTACGTGACTTCTTTATATACGAGAGAAGCAACTCCTTCTGTACAGTAGCTACATTTCTACAACAGACGGTCAGTGACGGGACTGTGCCTACCTGAAAGACAGAGCTGCCCATAACCCTTGGTGGCGATAAAAACTGGTGCGGTGATCGGCTTCGCCGTAAGTAACTGATTTACACATTTTAAGGATACATACACTCAATTGTTATAGTTCATTTTGTCTTGCATGACCTCTTCACAGTGAGGTCTGTGTAGTGAAGGTGCCGTGTTTGAAACTGAGTCGCCCACTTTCTAAATTGGCATATCAGCTCTTTTAACAAATTGTTGATTGGAGATTGCACAAACCTACAGTTGGTCCAGAGCCCGGTTAAAGAATGGATGAAGGTTTGGGCATTGGGGAGAGCATCTAAGGCCCCGAAAACATTCCACCATCATAAAAAATAACTGCTGGCGATCTGGGAACTAAATTAAAGCATCATGCAGCGTCTTGTCAAAATAACGGATGTGCTCATGGCAGTACTCACGATGTGTCATTGAGGAGCTTGCTGTAAAATATTCTAGACAGGATTCTGATACAGAACAGAGAGATGTAGTGTACCCAGAGATTTCTAAACGAATAGAAATCACTCGTTATCCGGTAGGTGAAATCTGCAGAAACTACACCGAGGAGAAGGAAAGCGATGGCGAGTAAACCTGAAACAATGGAGAGAGTAACCAATCACCCAAGAGATATCGCCAGACAGATAGACCATCCGACCAGTAGACAGACAGACAGACCATACGACCGATAGACAGACCGGCAGGCAAACAGACTGAAAGGTTAGCTGACAAACGAAACCTGTCGAAATCCTCATAGCCAGTGGTTAAAGCGTAAGATTCGAGGTGGGTAACTTTTATAGGTTAGATAGTCAATGCAGAGTGTAGGGTTGTGGCGTCGCCACTCTCCAGACGGATGAGGATTTAGTAGCTAAATAATCACTTTTTTGCCGATTCAGTTGGCGGGAAGGTGTTCTAAAGTGTGGGAATGGGAAATCAAAACTTCATTGAAGAGAGGAATGGTGGTGAGGGAGGGCTGATCACCCAGCATTCTCCTACCCGAATATATTTTGTGATTCGGGCTCTTCCCACCCCATGTCCCCCAGTCCCCAGATAACGATAATGATAATGATTTGACACTCACTCAGAGCTGTAAAGTCTGGGCTTCAAATTAGAAAACCTACTTCCTTCAGCAACGACTACCAGTATCTGTTTCATTGGGCCACCAGGTGCTGCGATAAAGCCATATCAATTGTAGGATGATTACAACAACTTCCAAATATTACAACAGTATATTTTCACAAATGAATCGTCCCAAACAATAAATTGTGTTTCAATGTATGGGCAATTGGCAACACTATGACAATCAGAGCAGAGGATGTGGAATATAAATTATTAGAGAAAATACAAGGGTGAGAATGAGTAAAGAAACCCGTCTTTATGACAGGTGACTGACCGTGACTCTCGAATGCAGTCGAGAAAATTATTTAACTAACTAAATTTCTAGTAGGTGTAGTAGCCTGACTAGCATCAATAATCGCTCTGGAGCAAAGTTAGAGTGCAACCGTCATGAGTATGAATTATGGAACAAACGCCCCGTACTCAAGTGTACCACAATGATTTATGAGATGCTCATTTCACTTCAGGGCTTCCCATAATTCTAGACGCCAGGATCAAAAGGAGTTTCATTTTGTCACCAATGCAATATTTTTGGTTGTTCATGTGCCGATGCCGTATGGTGGGAGCAAAACGAGCACCTAGAAACTAATTCGATGGGCGACCAATCAAACACCCATAACCAGTGAGTGACCAATGATCCTATGGTTTTGTCATTGATGAAGCAGAAGGTCAGGGTGTCTTTGAGTTTGACCTCCTTTTCAAAAGACTCCACACCACAGGCTTAAAAGACAGAGCATTTTCTTGGGTCTCAAATGATGGGCTATTTTATTACGATAGTCGTTTTCTGGCTGTCGGCAGGGTCATTCGCATTCGCTAATTGTGATACCAAATGTAAACTCGAGAACAATGAGATTGAGAGTTGTTCCGAACAACAAACTGAAACTCTGACTCTGAGCCCAGACCCAGAGGAATTCAAAGAGTGTCGTCCGGTTAAAGATGGCAAACGGTAGTATGATTACGATCGGATATTACTTACCCCCTTTAAAGTATCCTAGCTTTGAATCCACGGAGTGGTGGGAAAGAAATTCAAAGAATACGACGCTCAGAAAACCCAAAAACCCCACAGTTGAAAGAATACAACCGATTCGGGGTGTCTTCGCCATTTTCCTTAACAGCGGAAGCACCGCAAACAACGTAAGCCACGATAGGTTGAAGAGTAATCTCAACGCCCAATCAAGATTGACTTTTGGACTTCATAAACGGAAAGACAAGTTGCACGTCTCACGCGTGCGCACTTTCTTTTCTTTTCTCATTGCCCATGGTGTGCACTTTTCTCGCAATTTGCTCCGCATTTTCAAGCTCAATGGCTGCCCAGAGAGAAAGAACCTTCATCATGGTGAAGCCTGATGGCGTCCAGAGAGGTCTGATTGGAGAAATCATCGGCCGATTCGAGAAAAAAGGCCTCAAGCTTGTTGGAATGAAGTTCATGCAGGTAATCGTAATGGAAAATTCTCATGACTCATCACTCGACTGGCGATTCAGTCACGTCACTGACTCCTGAGTCAGTCATGCGTTGACCAGATCAAATCATCATTCAATGATTCAGTTATTCAAATCAATTGATTGATTAACGCATAAAGGTTTAACTTAAGTGATGACCGCTTCAGTCAACTCAATCCTTAACTTAAGAGTTACAGTTAGACTTAAGAGTTACTCTACTGGTAGTGGTACTGGTAGGTTTTGTTTCAATCCGCTGTGATGGGTCACTCCCCTGGCAGTGTGAGCGACTGTGTTAGTGTTACAATTCTGCCCATTCCGATTCCATCGCTATGCAGTATGCACCGAGTCCGAGTGAAATATTATATTCATATTGATTTCAATCAATCCATGACGCGTGCTTAACCGTCGATGCAAGAAACTAGGGTACCCAGCGCCGCTCTTCACTGCTTGTCCACTGGAGACAGTGGTGACTTCATTTCCGTCTGTGACCGCTCGAGTGGTCATAACTCCTACCGTTAAGCATTGCTGTCGTTTAAACAGCCTAATTTACAGTATATGAGATGGTGCATCATTTGAATCAATCAACAATAGGATAATATAATCTGAGGAGTTAATAAATGGAGTGAGAAATAGTTGGATATTAATATTCATCCCCCCCCATTGATAAGTGTAATTGGGAAACTACCTCGCGTTCACCAGTCTTTGTCTTTTATGCTAGGCTACTGAGGAGCACCTGAAAGAGCACTATGCTGACCTTTCCTCCAAGCCATTCTTCAACGGTCTTGTTAAGTACATGGCCAGTGGACCAGTGTGCGCCATGGTGTGGGAGGGCAACCAGGCCGCCATGTACGGTCGTCTGATCCTCGGTGCAACCCACCCCAAGGACTCTGCCATGGGCACCATCAGAGGTGACTACGCCATCGACATCGGCCGGTAAGTTATGAATGATCGAGAAGCACTGGCTTTTCGAGTATGCCTATATAGCTGATACATCTGGACTGCCAGGTCTGTCCGATGTGTTAGCTGAAAGCTAATAGAGCTTCCTTGCAATGGAAACATAGCCGCTTTACTTGGCAATTATGTCTCTGCAAGACGTCGAATCAATTTATTGCATGAGCTTCCCATAGTTAATAACCTGCTGGCATCCTAGGTTAATAACGCTGGTCTCTACTGGTTTCCATTGCCTAGCCTCTAGCCAATATACCAATCCTGTCGAATTTAAATGACGCTTGTAACTAATTTTCGTAACTGGTAAATTGCTAGGCCATTGTTTATCAACCCGTTATCACTTCTGTCTGCCATTGCCGTAAAGCGGTGTGCAGCCAGATGTCCGTCGCAGCTAGTAATGAATTTTTATTAGTGTTTCATGTTGTCTTTGTAGTAACATCTGCCACGGATCAGACTCCCCCGAGTCCGGAGCTAAGGAGACCGCCCTGTGGTTCAAACCAGAGGAGCTCATTAGCTGGACCGGCTGTGCTGAGACCTGGGTTTATGAGTAACTGATCTCTCCCATTGAGCTAGCGAGCGGAGCCGACTGCCGGAAAACACCACGGACAGTGAAACTAGTTCTATGATTAACAACTGTGGATTTGTGCTTGTTTAATAAAAAATCTCATACATTCTTAATTTAGTGTGTTGAGCTATACAGGTCTGGCTCGATGAAAGAGCGAACATACCCTGTTGTCAGCCCAGGAGATAAACTGGGCCTGAAACCTGCCTTATGTTCACCGGCTTTGAAGCTGCACCTGTTCTGATGGAACTATTTTGCACAGGTCAGAAATGATAGAAAGAAGCTTCTTCTGGGTGTCGCCCTATTTTAGGTTGCAGAAATCGATTCTGTAGAAGCAAAATAGGTTCGCACTGGCAGCCACTGGACCAGCTCTCACCTTACTAAAATAATCACTCTGGACATTCACACTATATTGTGTAATTTAGTGTCCAGAGAGCTACACGCAGTGCTTCACGAGAACTTAAAGTTCGCA
>Ga0224511_10004219_pt1 | contig 10772 bp, 4 predicted proteins | sample SF_May12_sed_USG_2_FD_169988 | JGI IMG/M metagenome (GOLD analysis project Ga0224511, IMG submission 169988) | Sediment microbial communities from San Francisco Bay, California, United States - SF_May12_sed_USGS_8_1 | ecosystem: Environmental > Aquatic > Marine > Sediment | place: USA... | reverse complement strand
ACCACATTATTTTACTAATATGCTAGGCGCGTTATTTACCAGAACTGCTGTTAATGTGAACCAAATAATTAGTGTATACTTACGATAATTACGACTGTTGTATATAAATAAACATAAACATTTCTAAAGGGAAGCACTACACCATAATATAACAGTTCAACGGTGAATAACCGGTATTTGCAATACGTATTGAGAGATAATAACTATATAATTAGGTTGAGGAGTCACGGTGCAGTTGTAATGTAAAAAGGTTGCTACATGTACTGGTACCAGTACACATAATAAGGATAACAGTACTTGCATTTACATCACATTTATAAAATGAAACAATTTTAATACATTCTTTATCACGAGCTACCATGCCTTCCATATTGTGTCTGATGTTAACACTTTCAATTTGTTAATAACAGCCAACCGCAAACAACTTTTAGATTTATGTTTTGCTTGTCAATAGTGTATACAGAACTTTGGACTTTTGATGTTAAATAAACAACACTCAAGCAACACCAGAATATATATACGTTAACATGGCTGTATTTATACTTTTGTTTTAGCTCTAGTAACAAAGTCGCACAATGTCCAAAAATGATTTCTTAAAATTATAAAACGGATACATATATACAATATAAGCGCATGTGAGCAATGTGAGATGAAAGAAAAGCTATCTTAAATGCCTGAGAGATACTGATATTGCCGTTTCATGGAACATTGGCTGAACTCCAGACTTTAGACCTTTTAAAGTATCAAGCCTTTGAAAACAAACAATGAATCACTTGTATGTATAGTTCTGTTTTTTCTGAAATGTCGTTTATCCGTTTTGGTTTTAATTGCCAGCTGAAGGATTTGATTTTACTGAAGTTGTTTAAGCAGTTTTTTTACAATTTTATTAGATTTTTTCAACATTATAAACATTGCAAAGTAAGTAATAAAAACATTAAAATGTATTTATAACATCTGCAAACTGCACATATACAATTATTCAAAGTATCTACTGTCTTAGAATTCTTCAGAAAAATATATCAATCATGATATATCAGCTGCAAGCGTCTTCTTCTCAGCATATAACTGAGTATTTAATTCATCGACCAATTTCGTTTTACAACACCTAACGTTTTCTCCTGCGTATTCACAATTCAGTATGGTATTTTGGGCAAAAGTAGTAAATAGCGGATTGCTCTGTATACATGTATGTGTTTTAGTTTGTTTGTCCCTGCTCCCTTTAAGTATCACGTACTATGTGACAGTGTGTGTTTATGATTAAATGTCAAAAAAGTTTTATATTAATATACATTGAAGACATGTTCAAAGAAAAAATGTTGTAAACAATGTGGATATGTCAAGTTTAAAGGTACCATGACAAAACGGCCTGTACAAAAAGCCATCTATAAAATAGAACATATGTATTTAGGTTTAACAATAATTGTGAATTTAGATGCACGGATTTGTTTATAGCGCAATTCAACAAGTACAGTTTAGATATTCATTTTTATCTGCCATTCTGTGTAACTCACGATTTTAGGCCATTTGGTAGTACTCCAGATTTTTTTATATTTTTGTATTATTGTATATATATATATTTTATAGTTTTGTATAATTGTATTTACCTTTATCAGCGCTTTATAAAACGGAACAGAACATGACATACATTTATTTAAACTTAAGTATATCATCTTATTGTTTGTAATAATAACAATCAAACAAACATACATGAAACAATGGCAGTGTCAAAATAGTGACATAGGTAAACCTTCCTTGGTATCATGAATGGCCAATGTGCATAGATGATCCCTATTGATTTGCAGGTTATTAGGTCAAAGGCCAAGGTCACAGTTACGTGGAGCAGAAAAACCTTGTCAGCTGAATAACTTGAAGCCTATTAATCTTAGGGACACCATAATTGGTGTTTTAGTTGGCCATGGCCGACAGATGATCATTTAAGGATCGCTCAACCATAGGGCGTATAATGCTCCGACTCGCGAAGTTCTACATATAAGTTGAATTTATAATGACTTAAATAATGTTGTTTCACGCGCAACTGACACTTTAAAATAATCTGTACACTGAAGTCTTAACTTAATTAAGGTGTTATAATATTTGGTGTGTATGTGAGGAACGGTTAGGTTCATTCTGTTTCTGTAATGTTGTTTTTAACCTGAAACGAGTTCGGTGTAACAAAATATATCAATTGAAAAAAAATTAACACACGTCGTAAGAAATGCTAATACATTTGCCAAATATATATCACCAATTGTATTGATAACTTACTCTTATGATTCAACACTGAATATGTTTTATTGCTGTAAAATTAACACAAGGAAATCGTTAAAGATACAATATAATTCATTTTATATATAGTTTTTCACGAAATTGTTTAATGTTTTATACGCAAATTCTAAAGAAAGAAGTATTATGAATAAATACATTTTTCAAAAGCAAAGAAATCCTTTATGATTACAATACTCGTATAATACATCATAGTATTATTTGTAAACAATTTAGTACTAGTAACAGCGTAATTGAATTTGAGTTCTCATTTGCAATCAACCTCAATATATAATGGTTATACAAGTCGTGTGTATTGCAGTATGCTATGTAAAATTACAATTAATGTGAAACTTGTAATGTATAGGTACATTCTGTAATAATGACTATTGTATATAGATTAACTTAAAATTTCTGAAATAAAGCAACAAATACAATCGCACTTAAATTAGAAGAACCAGGAATTTACAATAAATGCTTATAAATTTACATTAAATGCTTATAAGTGAAAGAAGCATTTTTCAGATGACTCACGGTCTATATATGACGTAGCGTCTAGCTTTATTTACAGTTATACATATCAAAAAGAATAAACTGTACAATGGTGTTTCCGACCCAAGTGAGGAACATTTGAGTACTAGCCGGCTTATGTGGCGTTTGTTAATTTACTCAGTTAATTTACAAAGACACGGGCTTGGTATCATAACATGTTTACATAAGCAGTTATTACTTTTGTCTTACTTTTGTTACGTCTCTGTGTTTTGTGTGTTTTTTTTGTTATGTTCTGTGTGTTTGTTTTTATACGGGCCATTTTGTCATGGTGCCCTTAGACTTAACATGTCTACATTGTTTACAACATTCTTTCTTTGAACATTTCTTCAATTTATATTATAAAAATACGCAAAACTTAGTATAAATTTCATTGGCAAATAATCAACTTAAAGAAGGCAATTGTTTGGGATATGTCAATACAAAAAAAACATAAAAGAGAAACATTTACTTGTTGTTATGCTTACGTTCATCATTTTCAATAAGAGCATTTCAAAGTTGCGATCAAGTTATAAGGTACTTATGACAATGGCGGACGATTTACAGGGTAAATATACATGCATGATTACTTTTAGCAGACATGATTTTTCACATTTTCTATAATCCATGTATTCCGTATCGTTGCAAGGATCCAGTAAACTGACAATAAACGTTATGTATTGCATTGCGTCTTACAATACACAATGAAAGCATATATTTACAATTGAAATATCTAACAGATGCTGTTAAATACTGAGTACAGATATAAGTAGGAATTTAAAAACATACCAGCAAAGTGATTGGACAGTCGTATGCGACTAATCATTAACCTCTAAATAATAGTTTGTAATGATGTATACACACATTTTGTTTGATACAATAAACCCAACATGAAATAAATCTAAATGTGTGTACTTGTTTTACCACTTAAAAGCTATTGAGATATATTTCCATAATTTGTATACCTGAATATCATGATATATTTAATTGTTCATTCCATTTGTCCAATATTTGTATTACAATGATAAATTATATCGATGTATTACTTTCCTATCATATAAGCACTGTGTAATTCATTTTATTACTTGAACGCACTAAACCACCATATTACATTGATACAACAGTCGTGTTATTTGCAATTTGCAATACCAAACCTGCTGTTAATGTGAACCAACCAATTAGTGTGTACTTATGATAAGTATGTCTATTGTATACAAATCAACATAAACATTTCTAAAGGTTATACACAAAACTCATAACAGTTAAAAGGAGAATAACCCACATTGCATTTCCATTACGTACTGAGAAGTAAATATTATACAATTTAAGTAAATGAGTCACATTTAATTTTTATGTAACATGTTGATACTGTTACCAGTACACATAAATATAATAACAGTACGTTGTTAAAAATGTAAAGTAAACCCCGAAAATGTTAACGATATTGTTTTTATTTCAGACATGCAAGTTTTGTCTATATTGTTGTTAAACGAAAGTAAAAACGAAAATAATAATTCGAGCAAACATAGCCAGGTCATATTTCTACTGCAAAGACAATGTAAGTAGTTAAAACTACTGTTCAAATGTATATACGCATTTTTGATACCGGTTATGGCCGTGTCAATATTGTGTTCATTACTGTGTACATACATGTATATACATTGCGAAAATTGACAATTCACCAACAAATGTTTGTGCTTGAAGGATTTGAGGGGAAATACCGCTCTGTGGTATTGAACTTTTGATGGTAAAATACATTCAACACACAAATACGTATACGTAAACATGTCTGTATTAATCCAATTAGTTTGAAGCTCTTTAGTGGTACAATGTCAAACAAAATGCCATATTTATATAAAATAAATTATAATGAAAAACAATATAGGCGGATGTGCACACTGTGTTATAATAGTAGAGCCATCTTAAATGCCCGAGAGACACTGATTTTCGCGTTTCATGGAACTTTGGCTGAATTCCAGAAGTTTGACCTTTATAAATACCACGTCTTTGGAAACAAACAATGTAACACAGGTGTATCTTTAATAATCTGAATTAAAGCATAGATTTTACTGCAGTCGTTTTAGCACTTTAAGTAGGACAATTTTAACATTATAACCTGTGCCGAAAAAAACACACAATACGGTTAATAATCTGCACATATATAATTATTAAAATGTATTATAACCTAAGCACGAATTGTCACAATGTAAACTATATGGATATTTTAACATATATAATATTTATATATTTGTTCTTTTCATGTTTTGTTCACCTAGGTATACTGTTTTAGAATTCTTCAGAAAAAGATCAAATATATAATGTAAGCGGCAGGCGTCTTCCTCTCAGTCTATAACTGAGTATTTAATCCCTAGAGTAATTTCGTTTTCCAGCACCTAACTTTTTACTGCGTATTCACTATTCAGTAAGGTATCTGGGGCAAAAGTAATAAAAAGAGGATTGCTTTGTAAACATGTATGCGTTTTATTTTATCGTTCCTGCTCCAATTTTTCAGTAACTTGCATGTTACATTGTGTGTTTAAGGTGAAATGTTTCGCTATTAAGCTAACTATATAGCAGTACAAATTTATTATTGTTTGACACTAATTGTTTAAAACATGCACGTGTATTGATGTAATGTTATACTTTTAAATCCCCCATTCACGCACTATATAAGTGCCAATACGACTGTCAATCATGACGATTGTCAAAGATATTGATCGTAAATAGGTGGTATTGAAGGTCAATGTATTAATGAAAATTAGAGAGCTCATCTATTCTTTGAAGCATTGACAATAAAACAGTGTAACCTTGACTAAAATTAAAAAAATGCAAACCATATTTATATACTGATGCTAAAAAGGAACTGTGCACTTTTTTTGTTTAATTTTTTTGTTACTAGGCGTAGATAAACAATGTTTCGAGTCACGATATAAGACAACGTGCCCTACAAACTAGACTTGTTTACTCAGTATTTGAATGCGTAGATGTCCTTCAAAATGACCAGACGCTATTCAATCGTTAATAGCATCCGCCATAATGCCCAACCGTTTTGAGTTAGGCGACCTTACGTTGGTCAAGTACTTACCATCGCCATCGTGATGCAATGTTTGCCTGGGCTTGCCGTCACGTACGCTGGACCCGTGCTATGTGGTCCAGAAAACGTTTCAGTGATGAGTCCCGGTTCAATCTAAGCACGGCTGACGGAAGGGTTCGAGTTGTCAGGCGGAAAGGTGAACACTTTGCTGCCCAGAATGGTCTGTTAGAACGTGATCGTATTGGTGATGGTCTGGGGGGGATAATAGATGGTAGCAAAACGGATCTTGTGATCATTAATGTCATCCTTAACGCTCAAGGATATGTTGATAATTTGTTGCGGCCTATTGTGCCTTTCCTTGAGCAGCATCCTGGGTGTTTAAGGCACGACAAACCAATACCACACACGGCCAGACTTAAACAAGCTTTCTTGCCAGATACGACGTTAACGTCTTGTCATGGCATGTATGTTCTCCGGACATAAATCCGATTGAGCATTTGTGGGGTTTGTTTGGACGGAAAGCAAGACAAAGTCATGTCATCAACAACAGTAATGACTTGACAGTTGTTCTTGTCCATGAATGGAATGCCATACCAGCAGACGTTGTGAGACGTTACGTCAGATAAATGCGGTCAAGAACACTTGCATTAGTTCGTAGAAGAAGGGGTCATAACAGATATTGACTTGAACACTGTGCCTAGTCTGCCAAAATCTAGTCACCTATTTAGGAACAAGAACACTGCATCCTCCATGTTCAGCGGAAATAAATTGTCGCCATAAACCTAATTTTGTCAAAAAGGTCACTATTGTTAAAATAAATAATGTTCTTACGGGTAGAAACCAATTATGCCTATTTAAACTACACGGAAGATAACGATGATCTCTCTTAAAGAAGTGCACAGTTTGTTTTAGCTTAAGTACTCTAACACTGCTTATAACGCAGAAAATCTAATTTTACACCACTGTCACATTACCTATATTGACAAATGTTTGCACACTTTAAAAATAAAAAGTGGTAGTCTGAAGCTAAGACATATAACTTATAATTAAACACAACAAAAGTCCCTTGTATGTTGAGGTGTGTTTACTATTTGACTCAAACATGACGAAATTAGTTCATTTATTTATTCGGCCATCATACAATGGAATTTATCCTTTATCTATGATTTTCGAAGTAAAAACTAATACAATATTGGTCAATCTTTGTATACATTTCATGGCGATATTAAACTGTCAACTATATTGTGTTTTAATACACATAGATCTGTTCCGACATTATATTTTGACAGTTAATTTAGTTGCTGGTAGAAGCTAATTCTTGAGCTTCACAATATGTTAAGAACACACCCTATGTTTAGATTAGATGCACGGATGTGTTTAAAGCGCAATTGAATATATACAGTTTAGATATTTATGTTATCTGACATGCTGTGTTATTCACGTTTTCAGGCAATTTGGCTGATCTCCAGATTTTTACATTTTGTAAAATTGTATTTACTTTTCAAATAATTAAAGCTTTATAAAATAAACAATTAGAAATGCAAGTGCTTCGAAATGTTTTCACCTTTCACATGATCGTGCGGATAAGAATGCCAAACAGTTGAAAGCAGTAAACACGACACTTTCTGTTAAGATAACTTCATTATACAAATCAAATAATACAGTATAATACAGTATAATGCTTGTCAGATTACACTTTTACGATTGTGTGTAACCAAGTTTCGAAAAAAAATGACATTTGCAATTTCACATGAACAATTAACATTTATTATCAGAATTAAACTGATTAAATGAAAATACATATTTGAATCATTTCTATAATTTGAAAGTATAATGATTCCCATAAAATTATTCCACGCGTAACTGACACTATCAAATATTGGGGACAATATGCATTTTAATTATAACTTTATTATTAACGTTGGTTTTGACATCGCAAAAATCTTATGTACACAATATAAACTACCGAGAACAATCCTGATGCCATACCATGTTGCCTAGTCTCACAATCAACCATCACATCAGACCTGTGTATCTCGGAATCTAAAGATGTGTTGGTTTTTGCAAATACCACATCTCCATAACGTATGTTATAGTCATCAGCACAATTGTCATTGACCTATATTCTGACACAGGTGAAAAATGGTAGTTGTATTGAGCATTTTTATTTCTTAAAACCTCCCTTAGTATAAACTTTCGATACTGCTTTACATAAGTCAATTTAGCAGATGCTCTTCTAATGCAATAACACAAACAATTAAAACAATTGCGACCACATCAAAACGTATTAAATTCTGAGTGTGTATTAACAGCGCAATTAAAAGTTAACTTCATGATTACCATTACAGACTGGCAGACATTAGTATTCACATTTTCTAGGCTGCATGTGTTTCGTTTCGTGGCACGTGTTCAGAGTTCTGACATGTTAAGTTACTATGTCTTGACATGTGAATGTGATAAACATTAATAAAAAATATATAGCAGAATTTTAACTTTTTGTCTAGTAAAAAACACAGTTCAAACCAACAAGGGCAATTCAAAAGCACTAAATAAACAAGGCATAAACTATGTAATGATATTCTAATATTAAAAAAGGAAAAATAATTTACTTAAATGTGTAATGATTTTATACGCAAATTGGTAAGTAATAAGTCGTATAGAGAGATATAATTTTGTGAATATTTCAATATTGATACCGTTTTGAAATCTAATTGACACACACCTCACAGTATCAAATTATATCAGCATACAAATTATGTGAACAATTTGAATTCCCTCACTGCAAATTTGTCATCAATATCCGTGGAGAATTTGGTACCAGACACGTTCTAGTCAAATACGTGACAGTGTTCTTGTGATAGGGGTTTTCCCCAGTGTTTTAATATTCTTTTAAACTCCACCACACATGACCATTATTGACATATCTATGTGTTTGTTGTTGTTGTAATCGAAAATAACTAATTGCATAACTTATCTCTTCGTTCAATGCAGTTATAGGTCAAGATTTCAAAAAAGACTGTTTTTCGGCGAAGCGGTTAATGCTTGCTTTTGTCACAGGGGTTAGATTGAGCGTTTGCCAATGATAAACGTTGTAAGCGAGTTCATTACAAATGCGTAAATCCTGTATTTTATAACAGGTTCTGCGATTGGATAAGATCAAATGCGTACACTGGTTCGTGTAGGCGTTTAAATGTATATGGTACAAATTATATTACTGAAACAATTATCGCGGTTTCAATAGTTCTCTTAAACGTCTTTTTAATAAACGTGCATGTTTTCCTTTTTAAAATTGCTATGTGTTTGTTGGTGTTTGATATTTACTTAACAGCAGACTAATATTTGTATGCAGGGTGCAAGAAAAATAGAAATTTAGAATCACGTGATGTCCGCTAAGTTTACACACGTTTTATACAATGACATAAACTATAACAAAAGTCCAATACGACAGCTACAAGCCTGGCCCAGTGGTTACCGATGGACCCAAAATCCTGCGATGCCGCCTCGCACGGGATCGCGAACGCTCTATGGAAGATGTTTTTGCTTGCATTGTCGTATTAAAAATATTTATTAACCGATTTCACTTACTTTAGTTAAGCGGAGACTATGTTGTTGTTTCTTATTAAAAAACATTCTTGCTCAGCCTAACCTGAAAAATCGCGATCGTGCCAAGGCGGTTACTAAGTGTTTGTTGGATAAAATATCATTTTAAGTACGTCTCTTGTTCGTTAATTTCGTACAATGTTTTCTTGTTCTATGCTTCTTGTTGTACCACCTTTTATTGTTTTGTGGGCCGCTTTGCAATAGTGTCATAAACCTTGACTTGGTCTACTTCATTTTACTCTGAAAATGTCCTCAGTGTATTGTGTGTTTATAATCACTAAACATGTGCATGTTATGATAATAACATTAACACTGCCCGAACAACCTACTAACTTTGTACGTGTACACTCTTTGCACACGTTACATGATGAGAAACAAACACATTGGTGATTCATCAAAACCCAACAGGTTTTTTTCATTTAAAATATCGGTAATTCATTGCTACACAACTAACAAGGTTTAATTTCCGTTCTTGATTGGTGTTTTGAAAGGTGTTTAGCAAGCTAGCTATTACTGCGAAGAGTATGGTGTTCTACGAGGAATCGATGCCAGTGGTAAGAGTTCTATAGAGTACGAACATAGTAAACATTATTATGTTACAAGTGTATTGTAGAGAATAACGTTGTGTATGTAAAGAGTTGTTCTACATACAGTAGGTTTTCATATTGTAAACAGAATTACTTTGGCGTCCACAATAACGTCTTAACAACGAATGAAGAGTCCATGCGTTACACATGAAATAAAAGAATATTCGGCAATCGGTTGAAGCACCGTCGAACGCATTTAAATATATTAGCAGGCAACCATGACAGTCTTTCTACAACATACATTACTATCAAGTAGTTAAGTCCACCTTACGAAACAGAACATACTTCGCAAGAAAGAGCTACATATAATTATGTAATACAAATACTTAATAAATTAAAACAATGCATACATGTACATGTTCAATATCCAGCATGACTGCACACGCCATAATTCTAATTTCGTTAAAAATTAGTTTAATAGTAATAATACAAACATTTTATAACAACTGCTCACCTCGGTTCAGGTGCAATGTCGTACTTATCCTTCTTGTTCATGGTAACGGCACCTTCTTACACAAACTTGATGTAATTTAATGTCTGATGTCGATTTCCAAGAGCAGAACGCTTCCTTTGAACAGAATCGCTACCTTGAAATATCAGTAAAAGTTGTTGGTTTTAAATTGTCTTTCCGATTACGTTAAGACTTTCCAAGGTTAACACGTATATATAAAGCGCGTTAACAATAAAGTTTCCAAACTATGTTTTCACAACACACAAGACATAAAATACAAACATATCTTTCACATTTACGACGCCTATGA
>Ga0224511_10004218_pt1 | contig 10772 bp, 8 predicted proteins | sample SF_May12_sed_USG_2_FD_169988 | JGI IMG/M metagenome (GOLD analysis project Ga0224511, IMG submission 169988) | Sediment microbial communities from San Francisco Bay, California, United States - SF_May12_sed_USGS_8_1 | ecosystem: Environmental > Aquatic > Marine > Sediment | place: USA... | reverse complement strand
CTATCAAAGTTGTTCAAACCGTTCCAGTTGGTTGCATAAGTAGGTCACGGGGTCAATAAATAGGTCTTAAAATGAAACTTTCAAAAATCTTCTTGCCTGAAACTACAAGGCCCAGTACTTTCATATTTAATATATAACATCATCAAAAGGTCCTCTACCAAAGTTGTTCAAATTATGCCCCTGGGGTTCTCTATTATTGGCTCCATTATGACCTTTGACCTTTTCCTCAGGTGAGCGACACAGGGCCCTCTTGGCCCTCTTGTTTAATAATACTTAGATGAACAGTCATGTTTTATTAATTGCGCATTTGCTAGCAATGCTTTAATAATTTAAATGATTTTAAGTTGTAAGATTTTAACGCGTCGGTAATAAGGCATATAATTGTTTTCTTTTGTCGTGTTTTTAACATTATCGTATAGTAATATTTTCTGGTTCTCTGTGGTCATAGATTGTATGTTGTTTACATTTGAATATAGAGTTCTGCTCACGCGCTAGGGGTGTCAGTGGTGTGGCCTATTAATAACCATTTATGATCCACTTCAAAAACCTGAGACTGCTTTTTTCTCCATGATTGCTTTGCTACTTGGGGACTGTCTTTTTGCTCCTAGACTAACTACTTTCGATGAACTGAGTACTCCACAAAACAAAGAAAAAAGAACAACAAGAAAACTCATTCATTACTTCATCAAATAACACACTAAATGTACAAATATACGTATTTCCTATATTAGGATCCTTATTTATCAATCTCTTTATCTAATTTTAAAAACAAGATGACAGTGTTAACAGGTTATAACAATTCTGCCTTTAAGTGTGTCAGCCGCCACCTGCGATCACTAACGGAAACTTCACCCTCCAAGGAGACCCTACTCAGAGTTCGGGTGCACTGGCCGCCTACCAATGCAACGCCAACTTTGCTCTCGTTGGCGACCATATTCTCACTTGTGTTACTGGATCGACGTGGGACTTGCCTCCGCCTACTTGTAACCGTATGTACAGTTGTCATACTTGGGTGAACACTACCGTAAATGTTCCAACAGTTCTATTTGCATTAGCAGGACAAGGGGTCACAATAGGATATTCAAAATGATACCAAAAATGATCCGCAAACAGAACTTATATATTTGGTATATAACACTTTCGAAAGGTCTTCTATCAAATTAATACACTAAACCACTAATTGTTCGGATACCCTTGTTAAATCTGCTATGTCAGTCATGTAATGATAATAAGCTAAATGATTTTAAATGTAATGAAGACATTATAACATTAGGTATACCGTGCACCATCTACATGTATATGAGTTTTATTGTGCTTAACGCTTAATAATTGCTCCACATTCCCTAATTAAGAAGGTTAATGTGGTTTGTAATATTGCTTAAAATGCCACTCTTCTATTCTGGCCGTCAGAACGCAGTATGCACTGTTTATTTTTGTACTAGCAAAACGACCTTTATGCAACATATTCACAAAAGCAAAATCTTTATTTGCGCGTTGGTTTCTGATAATAAGCGACATTTTAAAACGTATTTTCTCTCGTGAAAGTTTCACAATATCGTTTGTGTTTCAGCCTGTGGTGGTCACATCAATGGTACAGCTGGAACAATAACGTCTCCAAACTTTGGAACACTCAACTATCCCTTAAACACACAGTGTGTGTGGACCATCACCGTCCCTACTAATATGTCAATTGTTATGGTATTTGCTGCATTGGACACGGAGCTAAATTATGACCTCATTGCCGTAAGTTGCATGTAATTGTAAAGTTTAATAAAACAATTTGGTCAATGATGTGAATTCCTTTGTACAAACATATGAATTGTTTTTAATGAGTCGAGAAGAGGCTTTTTACAGTAATAATTTTACTTTTAAGGCTGGTTTGTGCAATACTGTCAATTGCTATAATTTTTATCAAACATGTTTATATTTTGAACGAACGTACCATTTGTATGGTATGCATAACATTGAAATAATGTGTGTGGCATATAAATGATAATAAGGAATCGCTGAGTTTATGAGACGAGTGTCTCTTTCAGTCGCGTGTGCGACGGCAAGGGTTCAACTTCCGGCTAGGACTCAAACACTATAATTTTATTTTTGTCTTGCTAATAAAAGTGTAAGAATACAAAAAGCATTAAAGTATCTATAATTATAAAACATTTGGAAACAGTGAATTTTAGATGATATTTATATCGCGAAGCTGCACTAACTGTTTGCGTCATAAAGAGAAATAAGTTGTTAATGTTTGACAGTTACTGCGTTGTAAAACTTGCAAAAAGTTCAAGTTGCAATGTTTTAATAGATACTGGATGGCCCAAACTCGACAAGCCCTCTTCTAGGACAAATATCTGGTACGGCAGCCTACAACCAGAACACAACTTACGAGGACGCACACATCACGTTTACGTCAGACAGTTTCGTTACATATTCGGGGTTTCAGATTGATTGGGACGCAAGACAACGTACGTTAATAAAAGCTTTTTTATGACGTATAAATATACAATGCTTTCTGAACGCATTTAAAAAAGATATTTAATGTACCACATTATCCTATGAAATACATAATGCCCTAAATGCATTAACAGTTGTTGTAATTGTATGTATGCTTTCCAAATGTAGAGTGAACGGTACAAGTACGTTTTAACCCGTTAGCAAACGTTTGTCACCGTTAAGTTATCGGGGTGTTAACATGTATGTTATATTTAAATGTGAATGTGCAAATTTACATAACGTACGCTATTTCGGTTTTTGTGCTTATATATCACAAAAACGCTGTTTATTTGTCAATGAGCAAAGGTTCGTGTACATTCAATTTACAATTTTGAACATTTTCAATGACATTTATTACAGAATGCACAGAACATCCGCCACTTCTTAATGGCAGCTTTACCTTATCCTACGATCATGGATTCTGGTCTCTGGCAACGCATTATTGCGACCCTGGTTTCTATCTTAACGGCTCAAGAACGAGTAACTGTAATGGTGGACCATGGACATTCCCGCATCCTAATTGCGCGTGTATGTTAAACTTGTACTTTGTAAGAGGATGACATAATGTACATTTTTGTATCAGCATAAATAAGTTTGTGTGCATATATTTCTTTCCATTGTCACTCAATAAGTATAACTGCTCAACTCCAGTAAAGATACCTTAATACAAAAAGTATAATTCAACTTTGAAACACAGGAATATAATTGCCTCATTACCTTTAAAAGTGTATTCAATAGATTGTGGATTGGCAGACATGGCTAAAAAGTAATTTGGGCAAATATATTACTCTATGTGAGTAATACGTCGAGAAAAAATCTATTTCAAAGTAAAGAAGAACATTTCTTTTCAGATTGCAGCAGCAGTAACATATCGCCGTCAGGATATGTGACTTCACCTAGATATCCAAGCAATTACCCCGACTATTCGAGCTGCATGCATTACATAGAGGTCCCCGTTAACAAGTCCGTCAAGATAGAAATACTGGATTTTTACCTTGAGTCATGTTGTGACTATTTCCGTGTAAGAATTCGTATTCGTAAAAAAAATGTATCATCAGTTGTTTTATAACCCCATACCCTATATCTGATCTCTTTAAGTATTTCGTCTGTTTTCTAAAATTCTAAAAGTCAAAAACCTCTTTCCCATGCGTGCTCTGACGTCATAGAGGATTCCGTCTTGTTTACTGTTTTCTAAAATTCTAAAAACGGGCCATGATTGCGAACTGTTGACCGGGCAATAATTTTGATTATATACTAATTGCAAAAAAACACATAAGGCCACATGAGAATATAAGATCACATTTTTCGCCATCTTGACAAACGAGCCTAAATAAAATATGATGTATACTATTCAAAGATAGTGTTGCATAAAATACTAAACAATGCTTTGTGTGATGAATACTCTTTTGTAGTTGTTAAAAGATTAAAATGCTTAATTCTAAATTTTCTAAAGAATAACTTTATATTTTGTTAAGATAATACTTGTAAAAGTGTTGAATTTGATAACAGGTATATGATGGTGAATCCAGCAGCTTCCCTCTTATGTACAGTCTTCAGTCTACAATTCATCCTGGCTACGCGGTTTCCACCGATAATAAAATGTATATAACTTTCTCTACTGACTACAGCGTAACCTACCGAGGATATAACGTAACATTCAGAGCAGTCGAGAGTAAGTAAAAGAAATGTTTGAACTAACTGTCGCACGCATGCATGTCCTAGACATAACCTGACCTAAACTATCCCTACCTTTTCCATACCCCTATTGTTTGCCTACCCTATAGCTATCTAATATCTTCCCCTATCTTATTGTCTGTCAATATTCGGACTCCTATCCTAGACATAGCCATCTCCTTTCCCTGCCATATCACCTATTACCTTCCCTATCCCTACACCTCCCCTATTTTTATCCACATCTTTATTCCTATAATTATCCCGATTCCTATCTTATCCCTACCATATCTATTTCTCTATCCTTACAATTCCCATATATCTATCCCTATCCATACCCCGATCGTCATTCTATTCCTACCAGATCTCTATCCCTTTCCATATATCCATTTCTACCATATCTCCTTCTATATCCATACACTTCCCTTATCTCTATCACAAACCTTACCCCAATCCCTATCCTATCCCTACCATACCTCTATATCCATCCCTTCACCTCCCGTATTTCTATCCGTATCCTTACCCCGATCCCCATCCTATCCCTACTATATATCTGTATCAATCCCTTAACATTCCCTTTATCTCCCCATATCCTTATCACGTTCCCTGTCCTATCTTTACCATACCTCTATCTCTATCCCTTCACTTCCGCTATTTATATCCTTGTCCCTTCATAGAGTCCTATCCTATCCTCTAACCATATCTCAATACTTATCCATACACCCGCCTTACATATGTTCCTAACCTTACCAATCCCTATCCTATTCCTACCATATCTCTATTTCTATCCCTACATGTTCCCCCATCTCTACTCCTAGCCTAACCCCGATCCATATCCTATCTTTAACCCAATCCTATCTCTACCATATCTCTTTCTCTATTCCTACACCTTCCCATCTCTATATCTATACTTACCACGATCCCCATCCTATCCCTACCATATATCTATCCCTATCCACTATCTCTACCACATCTCTTTCTATATCCCTACACCTCCCCTATCTCTACACATATCCTTACCCCGATCCCTATCCTATCCCTACCACACCCCTTTCTATATTCCTAATATCCTATCTTTAACCCAATCATATCTCTACCATGTATCATCCCTATACTTCTCCTCCCCTGTCTATATCCCTATCCTTTCCCCGATCCGTATCCCTACCCGTTACCGTTTTCCTATACCTACCCCCACCCGACCATATTCTACCGCTAGTATATGCCTACACTACCTCTTTTTACCCTACTCTACCCACGTACCTGTATGATGAAATGTTTTCGAGGTCTTCAGTATAATTTTACAATACATAACATCATTAGCACGTGTTCTTAAATGTTTTTTTTTCTTTTATTATTTGTTGTTCTCTGCATTTTTGAATGACACTATATCTAATTAAAACATTTTATATGATAAGGATGCGACTTCCCGCCCGATATTGGCAACGGCACGTATACACAATCGCGAGGAAACATTTACAGTTCTATTACAACGTACGCATGTAACCCTGGATGGTACCTTAACGGGACAGCCACAGTGCAGTGTTGGGATAACAAGCAGTGGATTGGGGATATTCCAAACTGCTTTGGTTTGTATTGATTTGTTTCATAATCATATCCGTTTTTACTTTTTAAACTTAAGTATATTTGCATGTATGTGTGAGCAAATGTAGTTGTCTTCCAACTCTGTGAGCTATGCCACAGTTGAGGGTCAACCCTCCCTGTCCGTACGTTGATTCATGTCGACCTACCTTAAGCATAAAAATGAAATTGTACCTGTAATAATTCATATTGGTTAATCGCACGGTGAGATCGAAGAAATGAGAATTTAAACAAATACAAAACAATTTGTATATAGAAATAAAATGCGGCTGTTCGTTGAACGAATGAATCTTTAATGCTTAGCATATCTGAGTGACAAAAACAACTGCGTCTCTAATAACAGTCTTACCTAAATACGATACAGATATATAGATAACGATGCGCTCTAAAAGTAGTTTTTACCTTACGCGTTGGATTTACAGTCTTTACCGACATCTCTCTATATTCGTAAAAGAAACCTTGTATTCCAGAGTGCCATGATACATTCCTCAACACGTTAGCTGGTTCCGTTCAGTCACCGCACTATCCCAGCAACTACCAGAACTCCATGCAGTGTGACATACTGGTAGAAGCTCCCGTGAACTACACAATCATGCTTCAGTTTCCCGCTTTTAACCTGTCAACTGGAGATTTTCTAGAGGTAAGTTTCGCTCAAACTTAAACTAGTAGTACGATATATGTATTTAGTATTATGTGTATATCATTTAAACATAGCTAATAACATATACCCGAGGGATATCTTTTATTCTTATTTTTATTACTGTTAAATTGGGGTTTAGTATTGCAACCTTAACTTTGATATGCTTTTAGATAAGAGATGGAAACAATTCGGCAAGCTTGTTATTGAACAGTTTGATTGGAACTACTGTACCGCAGTATATTTTATCATCCACACAAGCCATGTTCCTAAAGTTTTCATCGGATGCTACGGCCGTTTTGAATGGTTACAATGTCACATGGGAAGCTAAACTCAGTAAGTTTTACTGTATTTGTTATCAATATTAAATACACTTCGTCTTTTAAATGATAAAATTATAGTACAGTAAGGCATATGCATCGCATTACATTACATACTATGGTTAATATAAGACATGAGTTAAAATATGTCTGTTGTTTTGTACCTCCCGACCTTTATCCGTGAGTCCACCTTCCGGGAACAAGCAAAAGACAATATATAGCACATGAAAATTAATGTACATTTTGTCCTCTAAGTGTGCGACTTCCCGCCCGATATTGGCAACGGCACGTACACGCAAACGCAGGGCAACATTTACGGCTCAGTCACGACGTACGCTTGTAATCCCGGTTGGTATCTGAACGGGACGGCCACTGTGACATGTTGGAACGACAGTGTATGGGTCGGGGATATTCCAAACTGCTTCGGTTCGTATGAGTTGATTGTGTTGTCCTTTATGTCATAGAGCGCAATTGTTTATTTCTATATCTCTTTTAACGTCACTAACCATGTTTCAGTCAGGTATTAAACCATTTGTTTTTGTATGCTTAAACACGGTATTAACAATATTTTAAAAATAAATATTTGTCTTGTGTTGTAGAGTGCAATGACACATTCCTCAACACGTTATCTGGTTCGGTTCAGTCACCGCTATACCCAAACAACTACCTGAACTCGATGCGGTGTGATATACTGATAGAAGCTCCCGTAAACTACACAATTATGCTAACGTTCCCTTATTTTAACACGGGGGCTGGTGATTCGCTTCAGGTAGATTCAATTTAAACCTCAAGTACACGTGTGTGTATTAAATATAGAAGTTTATTTTATTGAATCATGAAATGTGACTATTTGAAATAGATTTTACGTTTCTTTAAGTTTACATTACATACTGTAAACTTGTGTAAGTATTGTAACTTTTAGTAAAAACGTTTTTAGGTAAGAGATGGCAACACCTCGGCAAGCTTGTTATTAAACAGCCTAATTGGAACTACTGTGCCACAGTATATTGTGTCATCTACACAAGCAATGTTCCTAATTTTCTCATCGGATGGTCTGATCGTTTTGAATGGTTTCAACGTCACATGGGAAGCTAAAATCCGTAGGTTTTACATCATGCATTACCAGCATAAAATACACTTCGTAGTTTTACAAAATAAAGTTTTTAAATTATAAAATTATAGCTGAGTGTAGTTTGGTAACTTGTATTCATTAATTAGAATAACTAAAATTGTGAAATGTAAGACACGAGTTAAAATAGAGTATTATCAACAGCATATGCAATGCCACTAGCTAATGTATAGGTAGGCCTTACGGTTTCCCTGTCCGTCTGTCCGTCTCCCGTCCGTCAATCGTTCCGTACCTCCCGACCTCTGTCCGTCCGTTTCGATTTAGAACATATAGATTTGACGATGTGGAAATGTAAGTGACAATAAAAAGCAAATGACAAGCAATGTTCATTTTGTTCTTTTAGTGTGCAACTTCCCTTCCGATATTGACAACGGCACGTACACGCAAACGCAGGGCAACACCTACGGCTCAGTGACGACCTACGCATGTAACCCCGGTTGGTACCTGAACGGGACGGCCACTGTCACATGTTGGGACGATAGTGTATGGGTCGGGGATATTCCAAACTGCTTCGGTGTGTATGAGTTAATGGTGTTGTTCGTTATTTTCCCAGAGTTTCATTATCCAATTGCTTACATGTATATTTCTAAACTTTAATAACTATTTTCTGTATAAAATAACACCATGTGATCAGACACACGTGCTTAAGCACAGTATTGTAAACAACATATTTGCCTCATGTTGTAGAGTGCAATGACACATTCCTCAACACGTTAACTGGTTCGGTTCAGTCACCGCTTTACCCAAACAATTACCTGAACTCTATGCGCTGTGATATACTGATAGAAGCCCCCGTAAACTACACAATTATGCTAACGTTCCCGTATTTCAACACGGGAGCTGGCGATTCGCTTCAGGTAGATTATATGCAAACCTTAAGTACACGTGTATGTGTGTAGTACATATAGAAGTTTATTATTTGAAAAAAAAGTGACTAATTAAAATTGATTTTACGTTTCTATAAGTTTACATTACATACTGTAAACTTGTGTAAGTATTGTAACTGTTAGTAAAAACGATTTTAGGTAAGAGATGGCAACACTTCGACAAGCTTGTTATTAAACAGCCTAATTGGAACAACTGTGCCACAGTATATTGTGTCATCCACACAAGCAATGTTTTTAATTTTCTTATCGGATGGTGCGATCGTTTTGGATGGTTTCAACGTCACATGGGAAGCTAAACTCAGTATGTGTCACTGTATTTATTATAAGCATTAAATATATTTCGTGGGTTTAGAAAATAAAGTGTTTAAATAATAAAATATAGCTGGGTGTAGTTCAGCATTTGTTTTGCATCACATCACATTTGAATAAATACAATGGCGAACTATAAGACACGAGTAAAAGATAGGAATATCAACAGCTCATGCAATGCCACTAGCTAATGTATACGTATGCATTACGGTTCGCCTGTCCGTCTGTCTGACTTACGTTCGACGATCGTTCCGTATCTCCAGACCTCTTCACTTCGGTCCACAATCTGTCCCTTTGCTATGGAAATTGTTTATCAAACATTCATGAGCTTTAGTTTATGATCGATATACCTGTAGTTCTTTTACATGTTTACCCACAAATATATGTACTGCTTACGTGTTTTGATTTGTTGGTTTCATAATATAATTATTTGACAACATATAGCACATGCCAATAATGTAAATTTTGTCTTTAAAGTGTGCGACTTTCCGCTCGATATTGACAACGGCACGTACACACAAACGCAGGGCAACACCTACGGCTCAGTGACGACGTACGCATGTAACTCCGGTTGGTATCTGAACGGGACGGCCACGGTGACATGTTGGGACGATAGTGTATGGGTCGGGGATATTCCAAACTGCTTCGGTTCGTATGAGTTGATTGTGTTGTCCTTTGTTTTCCCAGCGTTTCATTTTCATGTTTTTATCTTTTTTAAGTTTGCTAACCATTTTAAATATAATATAAATTCATATGTCCAGACACATGTGTTAAAACACAGTATTGTAAACAACATTTTAAAAAATACTGAATTGCCTTGTGTTGTAGAGTGCAATGACACATTCCTCAACACGTTAGCTGGTTCGGTTCAGTCACCGCTATACCCAAACAACTACCTGAACTCCATGCGGTGTGATATACTGATAGAAGCCCCAGTAAACTACACAATTATGCTCACGTTCCCTTATTTCAACACGGGAGCTGGTGATTCGCTTCAGGTAGAGTACACGCGTATGTTTGTATTAAATATAGAAGTTTCCTTTTTGAATTATGAAATATGACTATTTGAAGTAGATGTATACATGTACGTTTTTATAATGTTACATTGCATACTGTAAACTTGTGTAAATATTGTAACTTTTAGTAAAAAACGTTTTTAGGTAAGAGATGGCAACACTTCGGCAAGCTTTTTATTAAACAGCCTTATTGGAACTACTGTGCCACAGTATATTGTGTCATCCACACAAGCTATGTTCCTAATTTTCTCATCGGATGGTGCGATCGTTTTGAATGGTTTCAACGTTACATGGGAAGCTAAACTCAGTATGTTTCACAGTATTTATTACAATCATTAAATACAATTCGCCGTTTTACAAGATAATGTTTTTAATTGATGAAATTATAGCTGGGTGTAGTTTAGCATTTTTTTTGCATCACATTTGAATAAATACAATGGCGAACTATAAGACACAAAATAAAATAGAAGAATATCAACAGGTCATGCAATGCCACTAGCTAATGTATACGTATGCATTACTGTTTGCCTGTCCGACTGCCATTCGCCGACCGTTCGGTATCTCAAGACCTCTGCCCTTCCACCTACAATCCATCTGTCCGATATGAAAATGGTTGATTAAACAATCATAAGCTTTAATTTATGATCGATATACGTGTAGTTCTTCTACAGAGTTACCAACTTATACTTTTACTGTTTACAGGTTCTGATTTGT
>Ga0224511_10004217_pt1 | contig 10773 bp, 6 predicted proteins | sample SF_May12_sed_USG_2_FD_169988 | JGI IMG/M metagenome (GOLD analysis project Ga0224511, IMG submission 169988) | Sediment microbial communities from San Francisco Bay, California, United States - SF_May12_sed_USGS_8_1 | ecosystem: Environmental > Aquatic > Marine > Sediment | place: USA... | reverse complement strand
CCGAACATTTGCTAAACGGTAATGGCCGAGTTGTTCCGATTATAATGATGTAATGCTATTTTAGCGGAATGTATTCGCATTTTCAAAACATGGCAAGCCATTCCTTTTAAAAGGAAATTTTATTAAATGATTCTGTTCATCAGTGGTAATGAAAGATGCCACATCACTGACGCCCCCTAGCGCATGAGCGGAACTCTAGTTTTGAATGTGAACAACATACAATCAATAACCTCCGAGGACCAGAAAAATGTAACAACACCCATAAGATGTAATTAACTTTCTGTGTACCTCGCTTCTAATAAACATGCAACCCAAAAAGAATTATAATGAAGTGACCCATTCGATTGTCCAGATTGCATTTAAGTTATATCTTCAATAGTGTTTGATTGTTGTCGTTCAAATTACAAACACTATCCTTTGAAACGTCCGTAATTTGCATGATTTTATGCTGTAAATGGGTGCTTGTGTACACACTTGTCGACGATTGCGTTATGAACTTAAAAAAAAATGAAAATTAGATTAAATTTACAGATGCGATGACTATCATGTAGAGGGAGGGTAATATCGTTCGCTTTCAATATTTGTTCTTACATTATAGAGAAATGGGGGAAGGGCAACTGTCCGCGGGCAATGATTGGGGGTTATTACCTATTTACCCATTAGAAGCAATTAAGTTTTTTCTTTGTTGTAGTATCTCTCTTTTTTCTGCTAAAATATAGATAGTTCAATATTAATTGTTTGAGAAATCACCCTTGTATCTTTTAGGGCGGCCTGATTACTCGCTAAATTGATGTCTATTGTGTTTGTCACTGTTTTGTGTATTATGTTTTTGATTCATGTGTTTTAGGTTACTCCCAAGGGCGATATTGACCTTTTCAACGGTTCTACTCAGTTTACAATTAATTTGACATTGAACATTCCATTCTTTTGTGCGGAACAACCATGGTGCAATCTTCATGTGCTAATGTTTATTAACGGACCCAACAATTGCAAAATGCCGGCGCTTAGGGCCACCAGGAGCACTACAGAACGTTGCGGAGCCGAATTCAGTAACAGGGACGTAGAAAGAGGCAATACAAAAATGATAACTATCACAAAAAGTTCCGGGAGTAATTTTAATTCTGCAAAAAGCATCACTGAATTTGCAATTTTTCTTCAGATTTTATCATTTTATCATCCGTACTGGCATAACACAATGCTGGATACTATAAGGGTAAGGCAAGTGTTGATCGATGACCGTATGACAAATTACACATTTGATATTATATCATAAAAAACCACTCATTGGTTGTATAAAACACACGAACAGTTTATGTAAATATCCCACTTTGTTTGTAAATTAAACTGATGGAAGGGAAACTACACTGTAATTTGCAATTTTCATTGGGTCTTTGAACCGTTCTATCATTCGTATAAAATGAATATATATCGACGAAGATGATTTTATGACGATTTTCATTCACTACACATTTTCCTGAAGAGGGCTATTTGAAATAATATAAGTTACATAGTGGAGTTAAAAGGTTCACAAACATTGAAGGTTATGAAGCGCCTATTAATTTACCCTTATAATTTCAGGTACGCACAACCAATGATGAAATAAAGACCCTGGACAAAAAAAAGTGTTATGCTCGTACGGATCCTAATTTCCTTGCATTTGATAGCTTGTAAGTATTATATGATTTTAGAACACCGTAGAATGCACAATTAAAATTTTTAATTCTAGTGTTACGTACTGTGTCCGTATGTCTGCATGTCATTATGTATCTATATCTTAAAATATTGATATTAAGCAGATACTGCACTTCCATCTTTAAATGGATGTATTGTTTTCTTGTGAGAATCAACAGTTCTTTTTAGCTCACCTGAGCACGAAGTGCTCATGGTGAGCTATTGTGGTCAGTGGTTGTCCGTCGTCCGTCGTGCGTCGTCGTCCGTCGTGCGTCGTCGTCCGTCGTGCGTCAACAGTTGATGTTTGCACTCTAGAGACAACATTTGCGACCGGATTTTGATGAAACTTGGTCAGAATGTTTCTTTTGACAATATCTAGGCCAAGTTCGAATATGGGTCATGTCGGGTAAAAACCTAGGTCACCAGGTCAAATCTTAGAAAATTATTGTTTACACTCTAGAGGCCAGATTTGCGACCCGATTTTGAAATTTGATCAGAATATTTGTCTCAGCAATTTCTAGGCCGAGTTTGAATATGGGTCATGTTGGATTAACAAGTAGGTCACCAGGTCAAATCTTAGACAATTCTTGTTTACACTATCGAGGCCATTTTTGTGACCGGATGTTTATGAAACATGGTCAGAATGTTTGTTTTGATAATATCTAGGCCCAGTTCGAATATGTGTCATGTGGGTAAACAAACTAGGTCAAATCTTAGACAATTATTGTGTATACTAGTAATGCTAAGGCCTTCAAATTTGGACCACTTGTACAACTTAGTTTGTGGAATAGAACTTTGACATTTATAGCATTAAACTTGACCCTTTGACCTACTTTTACATTTTAAAACTATAGCCTTCAGATTTAGACATCCCAGGTGTCGCCTGTTGTACATGAAGCATGGTGATTGGCCAGATTTGCATTCCATTGTAAAATTTATTCAATAAAATTAAATAATTTTTTAAAAGCAGTTTCATTATAATCATTATCAATTTAAAAAATGACGATTGTAGGTCATCCCGTACACAAGATATATATTTTTCGTTTATGTCATAAATGGTTTTGTCAACACAATGTTATTTACGATATACCTACGGTTAGGGAACTGTATTGGATTCACAGACAGAAAGCTGTATCCTTTCAATCTCCTCACAGCGATTACGTCACGCGTTGCTACTTTAATCTCTGCCTCCAGCAAGGATCACGTGACGATAGAGTATCACGTGATGTGTTTAGTTTTCTGTATCTATAGTACGTTGTATTCTGTACAGTACGGTTAAGTTTTACTTTTATCATTTCATATTTTAAGTTACTTTTTAATATGATAAATTAATATTTCTAATTATGACTATTTAATATTTTTAAAGGAAAGATACTATATTTTGAGGAGATAAGTCCAGAAAAAGTATAATTAAAAAAACCATCCACCTGTATTTGGGCGAAAAACCTTGCTGGTTGCAGTGATATAATGTATTGTCAAGGGAAGTAATCACTGCGGGGAGTTTGGTATCCTTTAAACAAATGACATTTAAGGACTTATTACCAAGTCGCTTTTGGTCAATTTTGCTTTTACATACGACTAATAAACAAGAGTATCATGATGACCCTAGATACTTGTGTTTGAGTTACAAATGAACCTTTTGTGAGAAAGTGTTTACATCTATTTAAGATTATCATGATGAGAACGGGTAAGTTTGCATCATTGATTTTACCAATGAAGTTGAAAAATTCTGCTAAAAAGACAAACAATGCATGGTTTCAAAATTTAAAGGTTTGAATTTTATTGGTAAGGAAAACATTCCTGTGAAGGTAGTTTAAAAACCAGTTTTGGGGAAGTCAGTTGAAGTTTTCCTTATATTATTCAACGTAAAATTATGAACCCTGGGGCTTGGTCAATTTTGACTCCTGTGGCATAATTTCAACAATTTTGGTAGAGGACTACCGGGTGATGGTATATACTAAATATAAAATCACTGGACCTTGTAGTTTCAGACGAGAAGATTTTTGAAAATTGTATTTTTAAAACCTATTTTGACCCCTTGACCAATTAATGCAACCAATCAGAACCGTTTTGAATCATTTTGGTTGGGGACAAACCAAGGGACCATTCCTTTTGAGTTTGATCAAATTCTCATTAGCGGTTCAAGAGAAGAAGGCCTTTGTAGTTTCGGACAACATGATTTTTGAAAATTGCATTTTGAGAACCTATCTTTTGACCCCTTGTAAGTAGTTTTCAGTGCTATGTTGGGTATTAACCCTTTGATTGTTCTTTCGTTTACTATCACTGAATTTTCTGTCAGGTATTTAGTACATGGTGTAAGATTGGCTTGTTTCGTTATGTAAAAGTTGTTCACTGACAAAGGGAAAATCCTATGAAGAATAGCTTGCATGGGGGAAAAACAGCTTCGGTTTTATTGAAGATGTTCATCAATGGAAATAAAAATGCCAATCCATTGACGCCCTGTAGCGCATGAACGGAACTTTATTTTTATGTAAAACATACAAGCCATGATCCCAAAGGACCAAACAAATTAAACTTCACAATAATGTAGTACGAGGCGACATTTTACAGCCGCCACACAAGCACAAAACATCAGCTGTAGTAATGTTAATTTATTTAAAAAAATGTTTTACTGAGAAAAAGGGAAAGTCCTAAGGAAGCAAAGCTTGCATTGGGGACATAGCAGCTTCGGTTTTATTGAAGCTGTTCTTCAATGGAAATGAAAGATGCCATAAGACTGACGCCCCCTATCGCATGAGCGGAACTCTATTTTTAATGTAAACTAAATATAATCCACGATCCCAAAGGACTAGAAAAATAAAACCTGTTTCTGTACATGCTAACGGAGATCAATATGTGTTTTTACTTTGTGTTAGTGTACTGCACAACAATTAATTACTTAGTAGTGGTCCGAAAGCAGTTAATAAATTATGTATGCCTAAGTGTCACTTTTTCTACATCTATGAAAAGAATATTAGGAATCATAGTCGGGACCCAGGTTTTTGTTGCCCCATACTGCCGAAATAATGTTCGTGCCTCAAATGGTGAAAAAACTAAAACAGCCCATTTTTCACCACTTTTTCCCCGAAAGTTGTTACATGTTCGAACATTTACCTTTGCAAATCGTCTTTTAATAAAAGGAATGAAACATGACTATGAGACTATGGCTGGGTTCTAAGCTTGTTCAAAATATTCATGTTTACAAAATATGTAGGTGTGCAGAATGCCGTTTAATTTTGTAAGCGTTTTGGTAAGAGAGGTTAAGTAATTATATACCTTTATATTTCTAGTCCTGTTTGCAAATGACTGTCGAATGGCTTTAAGGTGTCAGCTTAAACAAACGTGCCATTAAAAGTAAGTCATCATTCGAAGTCAGTCAGTATAAACATAAGGCAATTTTCTAGGCCTTACTGTCCTCGGTAGTTTTATTGAATCTGCCATCTTGTATATAGAGCTTAATATTATATGTAAACCACAATTTTTACCAAGTTATTTGAATAAAATGCACAATTATTTTATCCCATATTTGTATGAAATTATCTTGTCAGTGTAGTCGAAAACAGCCTGAGTATGAGCAGGACTGTGATGAAGTTATAATAATGACATGCTGGGACGTATTGGATTGGATGTTCATCAGATAAATAACTGTTTCTCAAGGTCAAAATAGTGATAACATTTTTATGCATATAATTATAAGGTAACGTTTTCAACTTGATACAAATTGAAAGTAAGGACCCCTGGGAAAGTACCAAAACCAATGGGAACCAGAATTCCCATGAGAGTGCAATAAGATAGGGTGACTAAACTTTCACAAAATTGTGTTTCATTATTATGTATATACTCGGTGTTCCCTATCAGTATGGCTTTTGTTAAAATTTAAGTGTCATAATTAGAAAGATGTTTGATAAAAAAGGTATTTAAAAATGCTTGGAACCTATGCCCGCTTTATTTAACGGAACCATTGTATTGTTTGAAACTGTGTAAAAAGGTGCTTTTTAACTTGTGCTAAACATATTGATTTTTTAAGTTAAAACCAATAAAAGATTCTTTTCAGCTAGACTTTTTTCAGGAGTTTCACTTTAAAACCCTATCACTGATACCGAAATAAAGTGAAATGCTACGTAAAACGTAACTGTATATCAGATCGATCACAAGCGGTGGCCAATTTTGACCCAATAACGATTTTGTTAGAATACCTACAGATAATTTAGACCAAATATAAAAGCTCTAGGTATTTGAACAGTCATTCCGTCATTTAGTATTACCACTTGTTAGTTATGACAAAGATTTGATCACAGAGTAGGTGCAAGTTCAATACGGAAATATTCACGTTACGCTTTTAACAATGCAGTTGCGTCTCGGTTACCTCGAGCGTAGCTAGAGAAAACAGGAAACGGTAATTTTGTATTTTAAAAGAAACATTTTCTACTTTACATTTCAAATAAAAGGCACTACCAAAATACACATATTTTGAGGGACTATATTGACAGAATGCGAAATCGTATTTCAATGCATAATTGTTGCGTTTTACTAATCAAAAGAAAAAAGTACACGTTTGTTAGCTTTAGCAATTTAATGATTGCGTATTAAAGAAATTAAGCATGCAAAGACCAACGACACTCTTAGAAGGTTTATTTCCATTCCAGCAACGATGGCTTAATTATCCCTACCGGTGGAACATCGGAGGGGACTATAGGTTTACACTCCGTCCGTCAGTCTGTCCGTCAGTCCGTCAGTCAGTTTGTCAGTCTGTCCGCGAAAAATCTGGATCCTTTGATAACTTAAAAACTATTAAAGCTAGGCGCATAAACTTTGTACATGCATAGGTAGCAATGTGTACAATATGCACGCGCAAAATTTGGTTTACTACCTTGAAGGTCAAGGTCACAGCATGACCTTGAAATAAAATCATGTCCGGCCCATAACATTGTTATTTGAGATCGGATTTTAAAACTGTTTCACAGAAATGATCATCATATTGAGACGACTTGTTGCGAGCAAGATTTGGGTCGCTACTGTGAAGGTCAAGGTCACAGCATGACATTGCAGCAAAATCGTGTCCGCCCAATAACTTGGTTATTTGAAGTTTGATTTTACAACTATTTCACAGAAATGATCACCATACAGAGATGACGTGTTGCAAACAACATTTGGGTCGATACCTTGAAGGTCAAGGCCACAGCATGACATTGCAGCAAAATCGTGTGCGGCCCATAACATTGTTATGTTAGATATTACAAATATTTCACAGAAATGATCACCATATTGAGACGATGTGTCACGCTCAACATTTGGCTTGCTACCTTGAAGGTCATGGTCACAGGATGACCTTGTAGCAAAGGCGTGTCTGGCCCACAACTTTGTTATTTGAAATCGGACTTTACAACTATTTCACAGAAATGATCACCATATTCGGATGACATGTCTCGTGTAACATTTTGGTCGCTACCTTGAAGGTCAAGGTCACAACATGACCTTGCAGCAAAATCGTGTCCAGCCCATAAATTTGTTATTTGAAGTCCCATATTTAAACTATTGCACAGAAATGATCACCATATTGAGAAGCCGTTTCGCAAGCAACATTTGGGTCTTTACCTTGAAGGTCAAGGTCACAGCATGACCTTGCAGCAAAAACGTGTCTGGCCCATAACTTTGTTATTTGAAGTCGCATTTTACAACTATTTGACAGAAATGATCTCCATATTGAGATGATTTGTCACTACCTTGCCCATTCTTTTGCTCTGTGACTACTATACTGCATTATACTAAGTAGTGTTACTTAAATAGCCAGTTTCAGTGGTTTACAAGAAGACGGAATAATTAGAGCATGGGATAATTTTATAGACAGGTGTACATCGTAATTATAGTTTTCTATCTGAAAGTTTAATTAATTATAAATGGCAATAAACAGGAGCTAATGATAATTAAAGAACTTTTTGAGGGACCGGTAGGGGACTACTGTATTGCCCGCAATACTATCAAATGCTTGTTTTTGTAGCATGTTATGCATCTTTTTAGTTTTTCATCTGAAAGAGTGAATATGAATGCATTCAGATACAATTCGCATATATATTTTCAGGGCATTTGCAATTCATGGAAACAAGTATGCAGATAACCCTGATGGGACGGCTATGTATAGATTGTATGAAAATGCGGATAGACAGACAGAGGTGAGACGTAGATTCTTTAATTATGCTTGGGTTTACGACAACGCAATATAAACATTAGCTTTGTTACTTTATTGATACAAATTGAGGAGATATAAATATAACGTTGTAAAAATACTAGTAGACAGGTTAATTAAACTGATGAAAGCGAAAGCCCCCCGGAAGCATAGCCTGCGCGAGAAAACAGCAGCCTCGGTTTTATTGAAGCTGTTCATCAGTAGTAATGAATGATGCCACACCACTGACACCTCCCCCTAGCGCATGAGCGGAACTCCATTTTCAAATGTAAACTACATACATGTACACTTCATGATCCTTGAGGACCAGAAAAATATAACACAGGCACTAAAGTTTAAGGGCACCATGGCAGAATGGCTACTACAAAAACATGCATACCAGCACAAAAATCAAAACAAGAAAACGTTACAGACATCCAATATAGGTTATTGGTTTAATATGGAAATATTTGTTCGAGTTTTGGTGCGGAGTAATATTGCGCGACGTCAGGAGCAATTATAGGACTTCAATCACTTTCCAATGTTGACAATAAAATTGCATCAAAAACTATTGCAAATCAAATGTAACCTTATCCAAATAAACTTATAACTTTTGAGCAAACATGCTTTATTTATGGGTGATACATTGGGGAAATGTCCAAATCATACACGGGATTTTTGAGGATGTTAATATAAATAAGGCTAGACGTATTTAATTTACTTTTTTAGAAAGCGTTCGACAGCATAAGTCACACATACATGTACTCCAGTCTCTCAAAAATGGGTTTTAGTGTATGTTTTATTAATTGGGTTAAACTGTTCTATAAAGTAAGGCTGGAATGTCTCTTATTATCATATCGTTTCATTATATGTCTAGAACTCTTGACAAATAACTTTACAAACAACCCAGAAATTAAGGGCATAAAAATAAAAGTGTTGAAATAAAAAAGGCATTGTTTGCAGACGATGCATCGTTCTTAAATATAGTTTTGGAGACATATCAGAACTCTTAATGCAAGTAAATGCATCACTAATAAAATAGGTCACATTAAAAATTCTAACTTAACACTAAAAAATACTGAAAAAAACACAGTTTCACCGGAACTCAGAATGTACAAAAACGTTGGGCATTAGAAATGATGTATATAACACTACACTATAAATAGGATTTGGAAATTTAAATAGACGCATAAAATGGAAACTCCCTTTATAGAAAAAATAACTGTTTTAAAAAGAACATTTGCCTTCCAAACACTAAAAATCTCCTAAAAATGATAGATATTGAAAGCAATATTGCTAGTCTAAAATTAACATTCTTTCACAGAATAGTCTTAAAAAAAATAATTAAGTTATATAGAACACAACTCGTTTTCGAAAAGAAAACATATGGAATAATTCAATAATAACATATCAGAATACAAGAATTTTCTATACTATAATTTGTATGATCGAGGTATTAAATTCATAGACAAAATATATGATTACATGTTTCGAGGGCTTTATAATTTTCAGAATTCAAAGATCTGTATCAGATAAATGAGCATGAATACCTCAAATACAATTCTTTGACACATGACAAACCCAAAACATGGAAGGCGTAACTTGTTTCTGAAGAAATTATATATAATTACAAGAACGGCCTAATTATACACAAAACAAATTTTAATGAGAAAACAAAGTTAAGTTGTTTCTGACAATTATATTGGTTACAAGAAAATGCAAAAATTACAATTTAGCAACAATGAAATGGGAAGACCATTTTAACAAGGAACACTTTCTTTGACAACAAATATTTAAAGCACCACTTAATATTACTATAGACACTAAACTTTGAGAATTTCAATATCAATATTTAATGCACAAATTCCAAACAATCAATTCCTGTTTAAATGTTAACTAAAATACCATATTTCAGCATATATATATATATTTATAGACAGAGAAACACCCAGTCCCGGGAAATATTAATGTGAAAAATCGCAATGAAAAGTTAGCCACCGCTGTGGGGAATTGATATATATATAATTACAAAGATTCCCGGCCCTATGACATTAACGCGCCGGAGTGAGGCAGTGTAAGGAAATGGCGCGAACACTACGTTGACGTCGCAAGGAATTGACGTCATATCCGTTTAAATTATATTGTAACGTCGTGCAATAAAAAAGTTTCTGCAATCACAGTGAAAAGTCAGTAACACAAAATAAAGACAATATTATTTTATTCTCGTAACTATTAAGTACTTCATATTAAGATGTAAATGTAGAGAGGAGATTCCGGAAACAACCCACGTTATTAATTATTTTAAGAATACGCTAAACGTTGACGTTTATTTTATAACAACTTGATTTGCATTTGAAATGTCCCCTGTTGCATTATTGTTTATCTACCTTTCCCACTTTTACATTTAGATGTCTACTTTAACTTTTTCACAACAACAAAAAAACAAGAGGGCCCAAAGGGCCCTGGGTCGCTCACCTGAGGAAAAGGTCAAAGGTCACAGTGGAACCATTTACAGAGGAACACTAATGTTGTACACCAAATATTGGCAGAGGACATCAAATATGAAAGCTCTGGGCCTTGTACTTTCAGACAAGAAGATTTTTGAAAATTGCATTTTGACAACCTAATTTTTGACCCCATGACATACTTATGCAACCAATCATAACCATTTGAACAATTTTGGTAGGGGACCACCCAGGGACCATTCCTGTTGAGTTTGGTCAAATTACCATTAGCAGTTCAAGAGAAGATGTCGTTTGAACGTGTCCTTATATAATTCAATGTAAAATTGTGACACCCGGGGCGGGGTCAATTTTGACCCCGGGGCATAATTTGAACAACTTTGGTAGAGGACCTCAAGATGATGCTATATACCAAATATGAACACTCTGGGCCTTGTAGTTTTAGACAAGAAGATTTTTGAAAATTGCATTTTGAAA
>Ga0224511_10004216_pt1 | contig 10775 bp, 8 predicted proteins | sample SF_May12_sed_USG_2_FD_169988 | JGI IMG/M metagenome (GOLD analysis project Ga0224511, IMG submission 169988) | Sediment microbial communities from San Francisco Bay, California, United States - SF_May12_sed_USGS_8_1 | ecosystem: Environmental > Aquatic > Marine > Sediment | place: USA... | reverse complement strand
TAATGGATGACTGTTGGTCTCATTTCAGGAATCCTCTTTGTCTGATATCTCATTGGACGGCCCCGTAAGCTGTACGAGTTTCTGTTGCTCACCAGTTTACGAGTAATCTCAGTAGCCATCAACACATTCCATGGTGACTGTTCTCATTATATCTAGATATTAGCATGAAGAGCTTATAGCCCTGTGCGTTGCATTAACACTACTAGCCTGACCTAGCAACCCAAAGCCTTTCTATTTTTCTCCCTAAGGATTTCAAATCTATCTTCCTGTTTATTTCAGCTTGTCTTTGGTTTTCCCAGCAACAGAATGGCATACCTGAGTGTATAGCTATGGTCAGTTGGAGGCTTTGCGGTTATGGCAAACACTAATAATAATGTACAATATAAATATAGTTTCTAACATAGTGCTAGTCCGCTCATGGTGGCTGTCTTCTTTCCTTTAGGACCCGAGTCCTTTCAAGGCAGCGACTTTAGAGCGAATAAGTCAAGCTACTATAAGGGCAGCCAGTAACTCACCAAGGGTGAATAACTCCCCGCGATACGCCACAGTGACCAGCAACGCCCCGGTGCCTGCTAACAATACCTTAGCTCCAGTAGAGCATCTATATGCTGAGATTAAACCAAGGGTAATTCGGTTACCTAGATGTGCATGTGGCTTAACAGCATGTTTGTGCGCTGCGCTAGCTTTTATTGGATTCTATGCAATATTAGTGATTATTCTTTCATGCAATTACAACTTCCTAAATACAGATGAATATGTCCCAATTGATTGCTGTGGCATGTGAGTTCCTGTAGTGGTGCACTTCTCATGTAAATCCTATCGTCTCAATGTCAGGCGGGTCATATGTGTGATGGTTTTTTGTAGACTGGTTGACGAGCTACCCCCTGAATACTACTGTGATCTGCTTTCTCATCATGCTCCTGTATATACACCACCGTTCCTATTGTCATGAGTCTCGCTCAGATAAGAGGACTATGATCTTAAACTGATTTTTTTAAATAATATTATCACAAATTTTACCTCATTGCCCTAGATTGTGCTTGATCATATGTATCTCTAATTGCTTTGTTACATACAATATGTGTAATGTATATTTTCCTAGTTATTTATTGATTGGACTTTAGCTGTCTACTAGTTGAAATATAAATGAATCATTGATTACATGCACACCGTATGATGTGAGAATCTGTGTGGTATGATTGGTCGGAGTAGTGTGTGACGATCCGAGCCTGTATCTGAAGCCATCCGCTGTTCCCGCTTATCGTTTAACTGCATTAATAGATTTTTCATGGTTATTGTCGCTAGCGCCTGTATAATGAGACTGAGGTACAATTGGACCTCATGTCCTTCATCCTCGGTCCATTGCTACCAGGTGCTCTCTGCGTCGTAATAAATTCATCCTTCATCCTTCTGTCCATAACAACATACAGTCACAGTCATACGGGCCAATTTTAGCATAAATTGGAAGAGTTATACGAGGACCTATCAAATGACCTTCGCATGGAATTGGAATGGGGTCGCGGAGTAGAGAAGGCCCTATCTGTGCAATGCAGCCCGCCCTCAGCAGAGAATGAGCTCCGACAGCAAAGAGATGAGCACCAGGTAATTCACACTACTGTACTAAGTGATGGTCTACACTGCAGTACAAAGTGGTAATCTACTGCTGTTTTAGTAATCAAATTCGGAAATCCTAGTGTTACTCTATTGTCACTATCCAACTGAACACTGGGTTTACAATATTACTGTACAACTGTACATGAGTGTCCGGAAGACTTCTCTATTTATGTTCAGTAGTTGCCTATTAGTCAGATTTGGTCAACTACTGACTTGAGTATATGAGGACTTGGCTATAGTGGAGAATAGCTTCGATGTATTATTCTACGACGCAGTCACGCTATATAAATGAAGACTATGTTCACCTTTCATGTACCGGAATTCTGATATAAATCAACCAAACAAACACCAGCCTAGTATGAATTGCGAACCATCAAAGCTAGAAAAAGCAGTCTCGCTCTTCCCCAGTTCGTTTGGGGTTGGATGCGCATAGTATTTCAAATTGTTTAGTGGGCACAGAGGGAGGGGATTCCAAAGTGCTTTTTTCACAGAACCAAATAAGTATTACAGCTTCAAGCTCAGCACCATTCACCTACTTATTGAATGCAGGGAAAATTGCTTCCTTGTGACCCTTATTTGGAAAGATTTCCAATACCATACGCCTTAAACTCCCTAAACCCCTTACATTCCTTTTCATGGCAAGTGCTGAATGGTTGAATTTAGGAGACTTTAATTCTAAGTAATAAATATTCCATTCCTTAAAACCGAGCGTTTTATCTGGAATCTCGCCGCTGACAGTTGCGGACTGTTGCAGCATCTACTGGAGGATCTACAGGCCCACCAGCAGTTAGCGAGGACGATTATTTACCAAAATGAGCAGCTGAGAGACCAAGAGATCTCTATCCTTACCCCTGATGAGGTGTACGAGCAGGAAGCCCTTCACTCTGAACTCACTAATCGTCTCGATAGACTATCACGAGAGGTGGATGCGAGGTTCGTCTCCCCTCTCTATACAGGGGACCTTCCATTCAGTCTTGTACTTATACTTCACGCTGAATTAGCGGATGCCCCTGGTACAGTGCGAGTTGGCCCAAGCAGATTAGTTTACATTGAAAATCAGTTGTTATCTGGCTTGCCAGATAACCCCCATACTACTACTCTTACTACTGGTACCCCGTCAACGCTACCCCGCCATCGCCACCACCACCACCGAACAAGTCGGAGGAGCTTATCTAGTACCTGTTTCATCGCAAGCATGACACATTGTTTCACAGTTTCACAGTTGTCTCCAGATACAGGACTCGGGTCATATTAACAGATAGAGTTTGTCATATGATCACAATATCTTTGCTATCTCGTCAAAAAGTAAAATATATTCTTTCTCTCTGTATGTAGAACTCGTAGTCTTAATACCTGTCTGTCTGAGACTATTACGCTTAACGCCGAGAAAGCTAAGATGGATAACTGGCTGCTAGACGCAGAACAAACACTGGATGAGATGGATAAACGCACCAATCAGCTGTCCCGTCTCAGAGATGTCACCGAGCGATATAAGGTGCACAGCAGATTAGTTCATTTAGAAATTTACACATTTTCTTCCCGGTTGTATCACCATAATAGATATAAACCCTGTTATCTCATTAGGTGCAGTCGCGTGGTCGCGACCGCAACTTTTGGAAACATTTCGGGCGTGAGGACGCAAACACACGGTCGCGGTGAGGAAATGCAGTGGAGTTCAGGATGGACTTTGATCGGTTCAGAGTTGTCCTCTCCCAACTTTAACTCATCGGTTAGAGCCAAACGATCGTTCGCGATTCTTTATCTCAACGTAGTAATCAGACCTCTTTGCGGTAAACTGGACATTTGTCTAAACTACTAGCCCAACGCCTACCTTCGGTTGCGGAATTCTGTTCGCGTGCTTTCAGTCGCAGATCGTGACCGAAAGTGAAAGGTGCTTTTTTGGATCGAGCATTTCGGTCGCGCTCTTGACCAATTTAACAGAAAAAAAACCTGAGCACGCGAATGCAACTATTATAATGTCTCAGATTTGTTATTGTATTCATTTTAATTTAGGTTTTCCAGTCTGAGGTAATCGCTCATCAGGCCGATATCCGGTTCCTCGATTTGTCAGCTCAGAAGTTTGTAGCAGAAGCTAATCACTACAAGAAGCGGCTTCTTGCCTTCAAAGCTGAGTCTCAAGGTAACACAACCTATAAGATAGGAGTATTTAATTTTTTTTTGTATAAAATGTGATTAATGCGTAACCTTGCGGAACCTTGTTGAATGAAGCGGAGCTGATTTCACTAGCTTAAACAGACTGATTTAAATTACAGTAGACATCATCTATGAAAAAATAATACTGTTGATATGCCCAGCAGCCGTGTTTTTTCTACTCAGGAATTTGTCCGATAAAAAATTGGTCTAGTCTATAATACAAATTTGTCATAAAAACGGATGAATCGACAGAATGCCACATCTTCAGTACCAATAACTCACCTCAATTAGAATTCTGTGTGTCTCTATTTAGGCACTCGTAGCTCACTCATACTGGAGGATGATGTGTATCCAGCCCAGGAGGAGGTAGCCGAGGTCACACAGAGATTTAGAGATCTACTGACTGAATGCTCTGTTCAGGTAAATCTCCTCTCCGCTTCCTACCAAATGAGTGCTCTGTCGAGGTTAATCCATTTAACACTCCATACTTGACAGTGCGCTGTCCAGGTGGGCCTTCTGTACCCCTTATTGAGTCAATGCACTTCCCAGGTAAATCCCCTCTTTACTCCATACTAAGTGAATGCTCGACCCAGGTAAATACCCTCTCCACTCCCCTCTAAAATAATACTCTGTCAGGTAAATACCCTCTCCACTCTCCACTAAAATAATACTCTGCCCAGGTGAATAAATCCCTGCTCCATACCCACGCTGAGCTACTAGTCGCTGATTACTAGTGCGCTCCCAGATAGGTTTTCTGCTAGCCATCTCTCTACGCGATAATGATAGTTTTTCGTGCACAATTTCATCCAAAGTTGATTTCGAAGCTTACCAGCCTTTCCCGTCCTGTGTAGGTGGAGAAACTCAACAATGTGGCTGGTAGCCAGAGGCAGTTCAACGAGGCTTGTGACAGACTAGAATCATGGTTGCAGTTGGCAGAGAAAAACCTCGGTGCTCTGAAAAGAGAGCCGGTCAAAACCGATCATCTCGGACTACAGGAGCAACTGGACAGGTGAGGAAGAGTTTCATTTATATCATTACAGTAAGTTTAAGTTCAATGGGTGAAGATAGGCCTCACTCTGTCTTCACAATACATGAAAGTATTGTTTCATGCCAAATGTTGCCAAAAAAGTTTCGCATGGTTAAACTTTCGCCTAATCTAGTTTTTGGCCTGCCCCTATATTGGTGATTGGTACTCACCGTAGTGCACCAGGAAGTATCCATTACCTTCTAATGACCTAGCAATGACCGTGGGCATACAGCCTATGCTATATTTCTATGGGAGTGAATATTGCCCCATAAAGTGTGACTTTCCAAATCGAAATTATCGAATACCAGCTTTGGCCTAGAAACTCTAGATCAATCAACAATAATTGAGCTATTTAGCTGTTCTCTGAGCAGTTTAGAGTAATGAGCCTTGATTTTCCCTTCAGGGTAAAGGAATTCACTAATTCGGTGATGTCTCAGGAGAAACTTATAGATGACCTCCGAGCTAAAAGTCAGGTATACAGTGACGCGCTCTCCGGTACACGGGTGGATGGCAGACATGTAGAAGACATCTCCGAAACGGTCAACGACCTCGGCTGCAGACACGGTGAGATAGCACACTGAGTCCAACCTCCCGGCCCCTCTCAAAGAACTTCAATGAGAAAAGATTCCTAATAATTTAGAACAGTACAATTGTTTCCATTTAATTGATACCAACATGATTACTACTTCGATGACAAATGACAAAACTCATCCCAACACATTTAATCGTTAAAGGGGTTATGACACGGTCGATTGTCGGTGTACTTTCGGAGTTGTGTTCCCCATTCGTAGAGGGAGGCCATTCCGCATTCATTGCAGCGGTAGCGAGTGGTCTTTTTCCACAAACCGAATATTGGTCACTCGAATAACTACGGCCTAAATGGCTCAAATAGAAATAAAATGGGATCTAATTACTAAAACTTAGTAACCTAGTGATCTTCACCCCCCTTATAACATCAAGTAGAACTTAAATTTGAACGTAAGATTGCAGAAAACTTAAGTTATAAGAAGTGCTTTGCCGGTTATCCCTAGCCCTAAATAGAGGCCATTGCATTCGGGCCTCTATAACTGCACAATAATGGCACTAACGCTCGTTGACAGGTGAAAAACTGCGTTCTGAAACCCTATTTCTATATTTTTGTTGCACGGTTTCTCTATTCAGACTTGTGTAACTACAAGTCTAGTATACACATGCAAACGCATTTGTCAAACATCGACGCATAAGCCGAGAAATAAATGCAAACACCAATAGGTCTGTGTATGCGCATTGGATAGGGCTATATCTTGGCTTTCATTTGAACTGGGTATTGGGCACATTTGTTCATGGTAGGCTTCAGAATCTATAAACAAGTGAAGTCACTTTTGCCCATGTCATAGCCCTTCAACACTGTGTATGATTCTCAATAATCTGGCTGTAGGTTTGGTGGCAGCTGAGGCGATTGCTCGTAGCAACATTTTGCAGACAGCGATGGTGCAGGCTCAGGGCCTTACTGCGTCGATCGAAGCTCTGCTTTCCTGGATCAAACAAGCCGAAACTAATCTACGTCACATGAAGGCAATCAGTCTGAACAAGGAGAATCTGGAAGATCAGCTTGCAGAGTTCAAGGTCAGACTCCTGGGCAGTTTTTTCATAGATGATGTCATAACTGTAATCGTGAAGAGCTATGGCTTAGCATGGAGTACCACAGGCATTCAGTGTTGACAGTTCACAGTGTGGCTTGTTTTGGTTTTGAGATAGGATTAAAGCGAGGGGCTCATACTCATGTGAGCCCGGCCTGACTGGCATTTAAACCCAACCTCTCACAGTTTCGAGGTCAACGCTCTATCACTAAACTATCCCTCATAAGCAGTGAGAAACTGTACGATGCTTAATGGTTGAAGGCCAGGATACTATACCTAGCATGATCTTGCTAGAAATATGAACAATAAATCTCTGTTTTCAGCTATTTGAGGCAGATGTCGATGTGCACAGACACAACGTGGCCCAGATAAACAACACAGCCACTGAGGTACTGAGCTCCTGCACTCCCAAAATGGTGGAAGCTATTGAAGAGAAACTACAGGAACTGAATTCCCGTTCACATGCAGTCATCGCAAAATGCCGTGAGAGGTGAGACACTCGGGAATCATGCGGTGTGCTTACACTCAGTTTATCTACTCAACAGCTAATCATGTAACAGTGAAAATAAACAGGTTATTAACTACAACTAATAAACACCTTTTTCTTACGTTACCTGGTGCTGTGGGATGCGCTGGCTGCGGCTAAGCGGTTAGAGCGCTCATCACTGGCGCTGAAGATCCTGTGTTCAAAAACAGTTTGTTCTATGGAACTTTTCAAAGATTGTCTCTGTTCACCCAGCTGGGAATGGGCACCTGGCTCTCTTCCAAGCTGGGAAGGTTGGAAGGTCAGCGTAGAAGCGAAGTGGCGCCCAGTTACACTGTTGCCGGTGCAAGTTGTCTCTCCAAAAGCCATTATCCCAGATAGCTATTGGCTAAGGGACAACCTTTACCTTCACCCGGCGCTTGCGAGGGCTTTGCAGAATACCTAGCCTGTTATTGGCCCGGGATCCATGTTTCGGTGCTGGTGCTTTTTAGATCACGAGACATTCAGGAGATATACGTGGATATTCAAGAGTTTAATGCTCGCTCCACCGACCTCTCCCAGTGGCTAGTTGATCAGATTGACACATTGGAGAACTCCGATAATAATGGACTCACTGTCCACCAACTCAAAGACAAGGTACAGTCTCAAATACAATCCGTTCCCTTATCCAAGATCCATTTCTATCATTGCTCTTATCTCAGAATTCAGATGTTCTCCGACCGGAGCATGGCCTTTGAAAATATGATGGCTGATTCTTATACGCTTTGCCCTTAACTGTTGAGGCCATCCTCCGCAACCAGTGATATTTGGACACACAGCGATTCTCAGCGGCGAGACACTGGTGCATAGACCACTTGAAGAGTGGGCATTCGTGGTGTGCCGAGTGTAAAAGGATAGTTAATATATCAATCGACTGAGTTAACCTCCCGGAGGGGCCATATGATATTAATGCTACAGAAGCTAGTATGTATTGGGTTTACACTATCACCTACAATAATTTATTATGGTATCATACTCCCTGTCACTATCTTGCCTGTGCACAGGTCACCGCCGTACAGGCTCAGAGAGAGGTGAAACGAGGGTCCCTGGACGCTGCCCTCGCTCTGGGCAAGAAGCTACGCGAGAATCCAAAAACGGGTCAAGTCACATCGGTCAAGGACACACTGGCCAACCTCGAGATGACCTGGACTGACTTTGATTCTGCTCTCTCGGATGGTTTCCAACAGGTTAGAATGCATAAAGAGCGAATTGTGTTAATTGATTTCTTCAGACTCCCAATATCATCACTAGGATGACTGGATAGTTCAACGGCGAACGCGCTTGGTTTGCGATCGAAAGATCTTGGGGTCAGACCCTGATCGTGTCCGGCACCCGCTGTGGCGATGTGCTCATAACATTTTCTAGCTCCTAACTCCCCAAAATAAGCATTAGGATTACAAGATCCGTTTGATGATAGGATGGCTTAATGCTGACATAGACAAGAAAAATAAAACAAATAGGCAGATCATGCGATTTCAGATGTGAGCGAAGTGATGTCATGGCTTGTATTGTAGGTTACTATGAAGGAGGAGCAGTATAGCTACTTTAAGGAACTTTTGGCTCAGGTGACCTCCTGGCAGTCTTCTATGGAAAGACGTGTAGATGGCCTCGAATCCGTTGCCATGGATATGTCACTCATAGAAAACCAGATCGAGGCGCTGCAGGTAGGTGGTGCCTTAAATTATACATGGTCTCTTTGGGCAGTGTTGGGTTTGTGTCCTTGCCTCATCTTGATCACCGTATCCAGGTTGGCTTTGTTTAGCACATAGAAGAGGGGTGACTTAGTTATACTTCTGCAATCCGGGATAACGCGTTCATCTCCCGTTTGTTACTCAGCCCTCTGGCATATGTTTGGAGTTTAGTGAAGACACAATCCCTTATTTTCAAATCACCACTGATCGTGCGTTACAGCCATTGATGTCGGAGTATGAGGATCATGAGACTCGAATGGACGCTCTCAATGACATCGGGAATAAATGTGACGGAGCGGTGAAAACCGGTCACAGTCCGACGCGCCGCAACGCGTCTCTTAACAGTAAGTTTGCGGACACCAACCGACTGTGGCGGTGTGGTGAAAAAAAACTCAATCTCTACAAATAAGACGCTGAAACTTTTCTTGCTCGATTTACCGTATTTGTGGAAATGAAACGCACAATTGGCATGTTTGCTTCTAACTCCGCTTAATAACAAACCAATGCTTCTCTCCGTATGCTCTCCTTCTTATGAGAACTGTACAGGTCGATAATGAGAGAACTGTTCAGTTACTTCTCATTAGTTTGAGAGCATAGGAATGCTGTGGTGATTTACGTATTTAAGGAGTCCATCCCTCTACGACCACACATCTTGCCACTATATACAGAATTCGACATCGTAAACATATTTTCAATATTGTCTCTATTAATATCCTGCTAAATTTTGACACTCACCCATTAATTGGTACCCTGTTAATATGACTGTCGTCATAATCTTTCCTTGTTACCTATGTCAATCAATCCCTAAACCCGAGTTAACTGGTCGTTTGAATGACCTGTAAAGGTCATGGCCATTCGTGCGACCAGTTCAGTGACACTGCATCTGTCATCGTGGCAAGCTGTGTCTAACCTCTGCTCTATCCGGTGGTTGGTGATTTCACAGGACGACGCAGAAACCGCCGACACGAATCCGTCAGCTCTTCTCGTCTCGATGATTCTCTCCGCAGTAATAATGGTGGGTTCCCAACACCCAGTTGAACTAGTAGCCAATATACCTCAAACAATGAGGAGTAGCATCCAGTAGTGTCAATTACAGACATCCAGTTTAGTTCGCGTCATAAGCCCATAGACATTATACGCCTATGGCGAGCTTCAAACTGAGCTTTAATACCAATCTTAGTATAGCTCTTCTGTTGTAAGCCAACAATGCTGTAGGCCAGTATCACCTTTCAATTTCAGCAGGGTTCAGTCTTGTGTTAGTACGTCGGAATTATCAGTATCTCCATATACCTATGCCACAGCTTTCACAATGCCGTTAGGTTGACCAAAGTGTAGGGCGTAGAACAGTGTAAGAAAATCCTTAGAGGTCCTACTATGAGAGTCCATCCCTTAAATTCATGAGTCACTGGGTCTAGTGTTAACTCAATTGGGTTGTTGTTGTTGTTGTTGTAGCTATCTCCGCTCTATGTACGAATAAAGTTAATAATGCTCGCTTAATCCCCCCTCACTTCTTATTGCTCCATTCCACTACTACGCTCGGTCTAATGGCTGAAAAACTGAACTGAAACAAACTCAGTTTTGATAGACTGAACTAAATATTTACTCATGACACCTTAGACTGAGCATATGTTGCTCTAAGAGCAGTGATGAAATTTAACCGTGAAGTTATGTCCATATTGGCATCATGACTGCGATAGTTGAGATATGCATGTACATACCTTTACGCAATCATACCTACTATTTGTTCATAGCTCCATGTCTAGGTTCCGCAAATAGCTTATTCGAAATATCCAATTATTTGTTAAACATTAGAGTGAACCTGGACATGGCGCATGAACGCAGCTAATGTTAACCTTTTCCTCTTTAACCGCTTTTATTACTCTACTAGTTGATAACTGACCGCTAACCCATGCTACACTACTCATGGCTGTTTCTCTGTTTAATTTTGCTATTTCTTCAAACTTGCTCTGTGTTTGTATTAGTAGCACACAAATGATTGTCACCCTCATGGGAATTATTCCCCTCCTATAACCGTGTCTGTTATCATGTAGATCTGTCGGAGGTTCAGCGGGATCTCGGTGAGTGTAATCATCGTTACGATCTCATTGGAGAGAGACTAACGGACAGACAGGGCCAACTTGAGAAAA
>Ga0224511_10004215_pt1 | contig 10777 bp, 3 predicted proteins | sample SF_May12_sed_USG_2_FD_169988 | JGI IMG/M metagenome (GOLD analysis project Ga0224511, IMG submission 169988) | Sediment microbial communities from San Francisco Bay, California, United States - SF_May12_sed_USGS_8_1 | ecosystem: Environmental > Aquatic > Marine > Sediment | place: USA... | reverse complement strand
TTTAGGACAGGTAATACCATTTTCTGGCCAGAGTCCAGCTAATAACCCTAATACGCCTGACTCCTAGGTAATATCTAAATTAGATCTATACTGCAGCCAAATTTAGAATGGAATATTAACTTGATTATTTTTTTTTTATAATTACTTGAGTACTAACAAGTACATTTTTGTGTGTTAAAGAGTGTCTTTTCTGGGAGGTTATTTTTTGTCTGACAATTATTTCTGAAAATTATTCAAATTAACCTTTTGTAAAATTAACATTTAACATGGATTTGAAGGTATGCGGACAAAAATTCGCCCACAATTTTTTCCGGGGGCTGAACAATAGTTCACCCATCAATTTACCTTTCCCCTGTTGTTACCAATGTATTGTTTGATGTCATTTGTTCCCAGACTGAGTAATTGACAAGCAAAGATAGTAACTTACTAAGAAACAATGAATGGTATTTGTTGCTTCATCAGTACTCTGGTCGGTGTTTTGTGTTTACACAGGGTTTTAAGGTGTTAAGTTAGTTAAATTCGGGGTGGTAATTTGATAGGGGAACGTTTTTCTGCCCCCAGCCCCCTCCTGCAAAAATTGTGTGGGAACTTTTGTCAGGAGGAACTTTTTATTATTACCAAAGCACTAGTGTGGTTGGTCATATTTATTTTTCCAAATATTCCTTACTAGGAAAGTACTTGTTTTAGGAAGTTATTGGAAGACTTGAGTACTGGCATGTTTCTGGGACTCATATTGCAGTTTATTAAAAAAAAAATGCTGAAAACAATGTTCCTGTTGTTGAGGATCATTCTATATAGTGTATTTTTAAATATAATTTTAAGACAAATTCATTATAAGATGAAGATAATGCATGGCAGCATGGGGGATTCCTCTTCTTCTGCAGATGCACAATTAATAAACATGAAATAAGTATTTAAGGGGCTGTATGGTCTGTGAACATGAAATTGTTTGAAAAGTGTCATCTACATGTATCTGGATCTTTTCCTTTACTAAAAAACTTCTGGTGATAACTCATGATTTTTTCTTACCCAATTTTTAAAGCTCTGTACTATTTTTTAAGTACAAATGCTACTGTTCTATATTAAATTTGTTATTATTGTACACTTTCTTTTGATGTTCTGTGTTCTTTTGTTCTTTCTTCCAAGGTTAACCCCACTTGCTGTTTTCAAATGCTGAGACTACCTCTTGACCCAATTATGCGAATAGCAAATGTTTGCAGTCAAAACAATCAATTACAGCATACATGTATTGTGGTAGTTGATGTTTGTTTTTTCTTTGTGGCAAAAGAAAACTGTCCAGTCAATACTTATATTTATTCTAATTTCTCAAGACCACAAAGACATTCATACCATATGTCCTACCATATCTCTATGTTAATAAAGAGCCCCTGTTCATACTAAATAGAAGTCATTATGAACATTCTGTACATTTTAATCTAGTTCATCCTATAAAATAGATTATTTTCCTATTGTGTTTGCCATGTGGTAGAGCGTTCAGTCATTCATCTCATCAAAGAGAGGTTCTGGGTTCCATCTTAACATCATTCCATTATATGCTGTTATATCAAATACATAATAAAAAAGGACTGAATGTTTACTTTATTGACATAACTCCACATAACTCTCACTGCTCTCTCCTCATGTTAACAAATGATTCCATTTGGAATGACTCCGATTGAGCAGTGAGTAGTGATAATAAGTGATAATAAGTTGGGATTTCTTGTTTCAACCTTAGCTGATGGCTTTTTTTATTAAAGCTGTTTACAATAATAATAACATAGTAGACATTTAGGAAAACACTGCAATTAATTAGTATTTTGCTATTTTTAACAAGATTAAACAATAATTTTATTCTAGACAACCTTTCAATATATTGTTTGTACAATTATAACATTTCTTAATTTTCTTTATGTAAGTTATTTTTTCTTTTTTTTAACTATCAGGTGTTAGCCAGTTTCTTCAAAATAATTATGTTATGATGCTTTGCTACCTCTAAACCTTTTCTAGCATCTCATATATAATTTGATCTTTTTTATAGTTTTATTGGAAAGCTATTGAGCAAAACGGTTTTAATCAAAGGGGATTGACCATGGTTACAGGAAAGTAATAGAAATATTTTTCTATCCACTAACACAAGACATTTTTCTGCCTGGAAGCATGGCCTGCACGCGTCATGTGAGTCAATAAAGTAAACATTCAGTCCATTGTCATCAATATAAAGTGTGTTCCAGGTAGACCATAGATCACCTATGTTGCTTTATTTACATTTCAACAAAGGTTCCAAGGTTCAATGAACATTGATGCAGTTGAATGTTTTTTCAAAAAGCATAAACGTAAAAGAAAGTTTATATACTCTGAAATAAGAACTTTAACCAAACAGAAATTGCAATTTTAATGAATTGTCAGATCAAGACAAGATTTAAATGCATTCTGCTTATTTTCTGTTGTTTATGACATAAATAATCTAACTGGTCACAAAGACGCAATTGTTCTATTTCTGTTTTCTAGGCTTTTAGAGTATTTATGTGTAGATTTTTGCACATTTATTAAATGTTTTGCATGAAACAAGATAAGTCTGATTATGATTTTAAGTCTGACTTTTTGAAGAAGACGTAGAGCTATTTTGGTCACTTTTCATTAGCATCCTTGATGGTAAAGAATTTTAAATGATTTTTTCATTTTCTCTAAAATTATTTAAAATGCTGGATCAAAGTCTGTTATTTTGATAACCTTATAATTAGTCAGAAACTTTGCAAAAGGACTCAGTGTGGCAATTTAGGTTATATAAATAACTTATGAAATAGCATATCAATGCTTGTCGCTAAAGACTCTTAGTCAGAAATGATGTACAGAAATATACTTTGTTTGCTATGGGGTAAAATTTGCGATGACATAATAAGTAGATACAACAAATTTGTTATGAACAGCATTTCATAATGAATGGTATATGCCACAGTCAAAATGTCAATGTTCTGCTTGTAATAAGTGCATTTCATTCAGTAAAAAGAATTTTCTGTAAAATATTCAAATTGACATTATCATGTAAAACAGCTTCAATAAAAGCGTGTTGTGTCATACCCCCTTCAAGGCATATTAAGCATCCATATCACCTACGGTATGTTGAGTTACCGGACAAGGCTGCAGAAAGTGGAGCATGTGGTCCTGTGACTGCTTGTATTTTTAGTTTCTGTCACTGTCAGTTTTACATTGTATTTGTTTAATAAATGTCAGAGTAGGTAGAAAATCAATAAATTAGCTCTTGTTTTTTCACTGTTTTGATTACTACATATAAGTACTAAAGAATAACATCAGAAATGCATGTTGTGGCACCAGACTTGTTGTTACCATCTACCAATAGAGATTAGCCCAGGTTTTCATGAAGCATTACCCCGGTATGTTTCAGATTGGCAGCTTGGAGAACCACTACCTCCTGCAGCACCCTCATGTTCACCGCAGATCTCTCCAGTCCAGCCCCCTGCATCACGAGGCCCTCTCCAATCACCCAGATGTAAGTAGCACCCTTCATTAGTAGTTGTAATGTAGGTCAGTAAGGGTTAACAACTAGGTCTCTAGGTCATCAGCATCACACTAAGGCCGCTATTCCACATTGCAGTATCCAGATTAGGATGCGTATCAGGATGCATATCCGGAATATTTCAATGCAGACGCCCTATTCCACTTTTCAGTATCCGTCAAATGTATCTGCCTGTGTTTACCTTACTATAAACAGTGCCTACATAATAACGTTATCAGTCACATGAAAATGCAATATATTTTTTCAAGGTCAGTGAATTGTCAGGGAATTTTGAAAAATGGTCAGTGAAAAAATATATTTCAGAAAAGTCAGGGAAAAGTCAGGTAAAAATGAAAGTCTGGCTTGATGTTTTGAATTTTTAGTGGCTATGGCAGTCTTCAAAAAGTATTACTTTCAAACATAGATTATTTAATAATATATACAACATAACTAAGCACTTTTGACTGTGAAATAGATTTGTAAAACATACATAAGGACAGTTTTGTTTTGAGTTTAAAGTTTTGAAGACTGAAAGGCTTTGTAACCTTTGCCTCCAGAGCAAAAATTATATTATATATTTTACTTTTGTAAGTGATGTTTTTGCAGCCTGAGCTGTGTTATATCTGCTAAGTGTATATATAACGTTTGACTGTTGTGACCATTTATGTTGATACAGTGTCAGTAGCTGACATTTAAGTGTTGTGTAACATTGACTGAAGTATTACTACTTTGTAAGATAAGCATTTAATAGTATCTGTACTGTTATCACTGACTAATTTAACCATAAAAAGTAATTCTGATTTATTTGGACTTTGTTAAGGTTATTATTCTGAAACAATAAACATGTAGATGGGAGGATTGGACGGCTAAAGGGGTCCAGGAGGCCGAAACATTGTGGTTGAATTGGTCAGTGAAAAGTAGGGCTGAGTCAGGGAAAAGTCAGGGAATTTTATTTCTTCAACTGTGTGGCAACCCTGATATGTGTCATATTGCAAGGATACGATGTGTTAGGGGCCGACTATGGATTTGATACATAAAGAGAAAATCATTGCGATTTCGCTACTTCAACACAAGATAACAACCTAAATAATAAAGACCATTTTTGAATATATAGGGATGTACAAACATTTTGGTAATATTGGAGAAAAACTTACAGTTAATATCTTTTTATCTCCGGATTTTGCTAAATGACGTCTGTATGTCATCCGCATGTGGATAAAATCGCTCACTGAGCGATTCTATACGCACGCTGTTTACGGACGAAATTTATCCGGATACTGATACAGACGACAAGAATAGCCCCAAAGTTATTTAACTTGTTCCATTTTTTATCCGGATACGCAATGCGGATACTGATACTGATCCGGAGACGTGGAATAGGGCCCTAAAGAGGCAACATGTTAAACCAGTAACCACACATTGGTAAAACTTGCTCAAATAATAAAAACAATGTGAACAAGGTTTGCATTTTGATTATTTTAAATCAGAATCTAGATAACAATTCTTATTTCGAAAACACATTTTTTGTTTTTATCATGAAGCAAAGGCAATTGCGTTTCGATGAGCATGTAAAAAATGCTACAAAGATCATTAATCTTTTTATTTCTTAATGCCTTTGATTTTGGCTTCAAGTTGTCTGTCTTAATGCTTGGTTTATTGCAAACTAAATTAAATGACAAATTGAATAATGTATTTATGCTTAGATAATGAGGTAAATAATTAGCATTTATTTTCAGATCCCACAAAACTAGGCCAAATTCTGTTAATTTGAAGCTTTTTTTGTAGTATCATTCTTGTCCTGTCTTTATCAAATTTGTACATGTATATGCACAACATCTCGACAGTATAGATCCTTATGATCGTGTGTTTATGTGATAAGTGGTTTTATGTTTATATTAATGTTTACAAAAGACAAACAGAAAAACAATCATTTGTGTCTCATTCTTTGAGTCAGACCAAAGATCAAAATCTTTTAAAATAATATTTGTGTCTATTTAAGAAAGGTACACGAGTCTACAGTACATGTAATGTCAGTGTCTGGTGAAGTTAGGTACAGAAGGGTTGACACAACAACAGCCAGGCTGTGTCAGCCTGAAGTGGAACACATCCTGTTGATGTACAACACACTGGCTGACAACATTCATCACTAATATGCTCATAAACTATGAAACAAACAACCATTTTGCAATCCTCATACCTTGAAATGAAATGCAAATTAATTATTTCGTAACACACATCCTGTTAGTTTAGGTTTTTGTGATTTTGTAATCATTTACATAAAACAAACACAAAAATCTATAAAACTGCCCTTTGGCAATCTTTAATGTTTTTTTCCATGAAAGCATCATCATTAATTGTGTTAGTACATTTGTGTATAGTTGTTTGTTTAGCCTCTCTGCTAAGTTAATGGAGCAATTCAACAGTACTACATGACTACATGTAAACATTGTTTTAATTTTTAAGTGGCCTTTACATGCATGCACTCAAAACATCCTAATTATTTGTAACTACATTGAAAAGATATTGAATGATGCTAAGAAGTATCAAATAATCTGGTTGTAAGTATGTTAGGGGCTGTATGGGCTAAGAAAGTTCAAATGGAAGTATGTTTAAACAGAATGTCTACCATAATCATTGCATTTTGAATACTAAATTAAAAATAGACTGGTCAATACCATGTGGGGGTTTGTTCAACACGTATCAAATAAACTTGGTTTTTACCAGTTGGTAGTTTATACATCTAATGTATTGCTGATGGCAGGAACCGTTAAATAAAAATCTTGTTTTCACACAACTTTTACATCATCTTAATCCAATAAAGAACTGAGTTCTTTATCTACACAGCTGATTTGTAGATCTTAAGCAAACATGCCTTCAAGCCTAATTTAATAAGATGATAGTCCAGCTTTCCTGGTAATCACCTCCACATTAAGGGTGTGCGTCTGTGTTTCAGGTTCACTGGGCGGAGCAGCAGAAGATCCATTCACGCAGGAAGAGGGACTTCGTGTCAGACGTGGAGGATGCTGGGATGCTGCATGCAGCGTCTCACTTCCGCTCGCGCCGTGCAGCACGGGCTGGCAGGCAGACGGACAACACCATGCACTTTAACGATGAACTCTATGACAAGATGTGGTACTTTGTAAGTCCCACCATACCTACATAAATTTTTCTCTTGTACAGTTACGCCAGGGTCATAAACAGTGCTTTAAATGCCGCTTTATTTGTTTCTAATTGCCTTCGTCATTTAAGTATACTTAGAATTCTAATTCAGATCTAACAAATATTCAGAAGACTAAATGTAAACAAAAGTATGTCTCTGTTTTTGTCCTAATAATTGTCTAAATGTTGGATGTTAGCATTTGTCAGAAAAACATTTTTTTTAGATTTTAAATATTCTGAAGATTTTTTCTAGGGCTTTTGAAAAATGCATAATTATGATATACTTGACAGCCATGAATAAAAAGTCCCATATATTTTTAAACAGCATGTCGGCATCTAGATCTTGACTTTTACTTGTAGATGATGTTAATATGAGTGCTACACAGCTTGCGGTTAATATTTCAACAGTAGGAGCAACTGTCTTGATTGTTGTCAAGATTTTTATTTAATGTGCGCAATCTTTGAAGTTAATGAAATACTTGTCAGGCCAGTTAATTTACAGTTTTAGCCTTGTTAAGAGCTGTAATGAAATGTTAAGATGAATATTATCAGGTATTGTATAGTTTGCTGCCATGTGCACAATAGAACTCTTTTTGTTGGTGTCAGAAAGCAATCAGAATGAAAATTTCATCTTAAATGTTTGTCCAGGGTTGAACTAAATGCATGTTGATAGTTGTGCCAGATAATTTATGATATTACTCGATTGCAAAACATTTCTTTCTAAATCCCTGCCTTTGTGACAGTGTCACCTTCTCTGTTTCCCAAAACTTTTGTGTAAAGACACTGTATGTTATTTTAGAACACATATATGTCTGAATACAGAGTCATCTGAGTGACACATGTGACACTGTGTTATGTTCTCATTTATCTGATCATGTGAAACCATGTAATGTTGTCAGTCATCGGAGTGACACTGTGTCAAGTTTTTGAACATCTAAATGACACTGTCATGTTTTTCAACATCTAAATGACACTGTCATGTTTTTCAACATCTAAATGACACTGTGTCATATTTTCCAACATCTAAGTGACACTGTCATGTTTTTCAACAACTAAATGACACTGTGTCAGGATTTAAGTTATCTGAGGGTCATGTCATGTTTTTAGTCATCTAAATGACAATGTGTCAGGTGTTTAGTCATCCTAATGAAACTATGTTATGGTTTCCCTGTCAGCCGAGTGGCACTGTGTCATGTTCCAGCATCTAAGTGAGTTTATGTTATATTTTTGTCATCTTAATGAAAATGTGTCATATTTTAATAATCTAAGTGACACTGTGTCATCTGATTGACATGTCATGTTTTCAACAATCAGAGGGACACAGTGTCATGTTTTCAGTCAATTTACTGACAGTGTTTTATGTTTTCCAGCATCTGAGTGACAAGGTTTTATGTTTTAGTCATCTAAGTGAAATCACATCATGTTTTCAGTCATCTTTTGGACGTTACATTATGTTTTCAAACATCTGAGTTACACTGTGTCGTGTGTTTAGTAATAGCACCATGTCTTGTTTCAGTCGTTTTTAGTAAAACCATGTCATGTTTTTCAGAATGGAGGTGGTAAGGACCACACAGACATGAATGTACAGCGAGCGTGGCAGCGAGGCGTCACCGGAAAGGATGTTGTAGTTACCATCCTCGACGATGGCATAGAACACAACCATGACGACCTCGTTGACAACTATGTACGTAGCCTTGTTTGTAGACAATTTTGATGCCTATACCTTAAGAATGATTTGAGGGAAAATTCCCTTTGAAGGAATTTGTCTTTACAACTTCTGCATGCTGTGGAACTATATTATACACTCTACGTTTCATGACTTAATTGTTAAATGTAAAATTTCTCATTGTTTCACTGTGTGAGTGGCTTTATTTTCTGCCTAAGATGCTTTTATCTAAAAAAAATAGTAAATGCTTTCAGGGGATTCGGTAATTTAAATATTTTATGCTATACATTATCAATCACTTAGGGTATGTGCTATAATTATGAAATGACATGTAAAATTGTGTAAATGGCTTGGCCCCCTGCCTTGGTGCTTTATTCTTAACTATGTTAGGGTTAATGGTGTATTTACTTTTTATGTACCTTCAAATTATATGCTATATTATTTTGGGGATTTTTCTAAATGTAAATGTTTTAAGAGTGAATTTGTCTTTTAATTATTTATGTACTTCATAACAATATAATATATGTAGTACATGCCATTATTATGGTTTTTATCATTTGATTTATTGTCCAGCAATCATGTCCATTTATATTTAAATATAGCTAGAATTGCTTCAACAACTTCTGAAACAAATTTACTATATCTAAATAATATATAAAACAAAAAAGCTAGCATGACATTTATAGATAACAGTAACTCCATTTGTAGAGAAGCTTTGCTACACAAGAGCCTGTTAAAGCAGCTATGGTGTAAGAGGAAACCCATTACAGCCCCACTTGAACCTGGGACACTTGTCACTCTACAGCTAATGAGACATATTCACAGATACCTGAAACAAAATGGAACTTTCTTGTACGAGATTGGAGCTGACAATCCATTAACAGTTGTTTAATCTTGTACTTCCTCTTGGCTTAGAGCCTCACAGATTGGATCTGTACTGAGGAAGTGTTAATAGCAATTGTATAAGTTGTTTTGATGTTTAGGTTTGGTCTTACGCTGAAACATGTTTGAAACTTTTGAAACCTTCCTTGTTTAACTTCCTCTTTCTTTATTTTGATATGCTCTTGTGAATAGGCAATCATATAACAGAGTAGCATATGTTTGTTATTCCATTATTCCAAGATTGAAGCAATAAATTCTTCACCTTTTTAAGGTGCAGTAAGATTTTAGCTAAGCCTTAACATACACATGATTACAAGTGGTGTACAGGAGCAATGACCATTGATACAATGAACATTCACATCATGTGCATGTCTGTGTATACAAGTTCTTGTACACTAACAACACCCTCTTGTCAGTTAGAGTTCTTATGGACATGAAAACATAGTAATTACTGCCTTGTTAAGGTTGTTCTGACATTATGACTATGGCATGTTTTGTGTACTTCAGGCCTTGATTTTAACCATGTGCGTTTCAGGATCCCTATGCCAGCTATGATGTGAATGGTCGGAAACCGGACCCCATGCCACGATATGACTACAGTAATGAAAACAGGTTGGTTCCTGGCATCTGTAATCAACCACATACACTCATGCGTATTCCTTAAGACTGGGTACTACTACAAGGTTCACAGTGAAATATATGTACTGTGAAAAATAAGTTTAGCACGGGTAAATTAGAGTATAATAGTTGTTTAACAAATGCTCAGAATGAAATAAAAGCAATCGATTGTTGACAAGTAGTAATTTATTTAACAATTGTTCTTGTCGTTGTATAGAACTGATCTGTTATTCTCTGAGATGAGGCGAAGCGATTACGACGTAAGGTTAACGTAATATAGCGGTCTTCATTGGCAGTAGTTTTCCGAGGCCGACCAGTGCGCGGGCGGTCTTTTCACAATCCTGTTGCGTTGAATTTTGTCAGAAGACGTGAAATTGTACAGTGGCTAACACCAATATTACGCGCCTCATGTGTCACGGCCATTACGACTTCAAGCATGCCTAAAGCCCTATTACGTTGCTCTAACGTCATGCTGCAGTTCTTTCCCATTTTAGAATTTTACTCATCTAACAATAGACTTTTGATAAATTTTGCAAGCCGATCACATTGTACATGTTTTTTTAGATTGAATATGGATTAGTACTGTGTAAACCTAACTACCGTACAAAAACCTAACGTCGCACGTGGATAACGTTTTGTAGTAAAATACCGAAGAAAATCAAGTCGGATTATTTTCCACATGGCCTGTCCGTAATGAATAATCAAATGAATGATATTTGGATACATGTTTATGGTTTTAGCAAACCATGAACATAAAAATATGTGCTAAATTTATTTTTCACAGTATATTTACTGACCTGGTATAACTTACTAAAACATCAATAAATGGTTATAACTATGAGCAAGCTGCAGATTTAAAACAAAGATTATTGAGTTATTCTTTGAAAACGCCATTTGTCCATGACAGTGTTAAATATTGAATGAGGTCTGTGGCTAGA
>Ga0224511_10004213_pt1 | contig 10779 bp, 12 predicted proteins | sample SF_May12_sed_USG_2_FD_169988 | JGI IMG/M metagenome (GOLD analysis project Ga0224511, IMG submission 169988) | Sediment microbial communities from San Francisco Bay, California, United States - SF_May12_sed_USGS_8_1 | ecosystem: Environmental > Aquatic > Marine > Sediment | place: USA... | reverse complement strand
GAGAAGCTGATCGGGATTATAGGAAGTGGTTTCATATATATGGTTTTGTATATGATTGGAATTTGCATGTGATCCTAACAGATCCCATCTCAGATAAGCCTGCTGTTCTAATCATACATGCTGATCCATTGGTTGCACACCTACCATATCTGGCCCTAATCAGCTTAATTCATTAACACTATCCGTGTTGGATACGTCATACCCATTGAGTTAAAGGGGAGGACAACTCTATGGCCATCTATATGCCTTAGATGTAAACTGAGGCTAATAATAGAAAACCATTGATAAGTCTATGTGGTGACAGGCATCATATCAGCGCATCTAATACAGCTTCACACTAAATGAGTTTCCTTTAAGCATTAACCCATTTTGATTTCAAAACATCTTTTGGTTTGAGGGGGTCGTTGTCTATGTGTAAATTGAACCAGTTAATTTAAGGTTTGAGAAATTTCCAATGCACTAGGATTGCTCAACAAAAGTTCCAGAAGCAGACCAAAACATTGTGAAATGTGACCAGCTGTGCCGCTGAAATGTCAATATCTATAGTATTGATGTTCACCGCTTGGACTGATTATCCTTTCGTTTATTGTAGGTTGCTCACATGTGTAAATCTGAGCTGGAGTATTGGGATAGCGTCTATTTTGGACCTGCACTGCTCTTCATGAACCAATACTTTGATTTTCTTTTCCCAGAGTATATCATGCTCATCATAGCATTCGTGAGTATGAGACTAAAACTTCCACTTTCCCAATGGCCATACTAAATACTATTTCTGGGTAAATTGTAAAAAACAGAAGTTTCTCAAGAAAAGTAGCTGGTAATGTGTAAGCAAATGGGCTGAAATGGCCTCTGGGTTGACTGACCTACATCCAGCAACCAGACAAAGGCAACAGGAAACCACTTCAGTACCATGCCACCATGACAATGACAGGTCATGAGAAACCTAGGTTTGTTAGTATACCTCATCATAACCAAGTTAAGTTGGATAAATCTCGATGCATAAGAAAATAACTATGATTCAGGAAGCTTTTGTTACTGATTATGCCTATTGTTCATAGAAAGGTTTGGACTTGTTTTCAGTCAGAAAGGCTGCTGTACAGCCTAATCAGTTTTTCAAAATTTTCTTGCTGCGCGTGAACTTGGCCATACAGTATAGCAGACCTGCGTGTGTACTTGGCCATACAGTGTAGCAGACCTGCGCGTGTACTTGGCCATACAGTGTAGCAGACCTTCTAAGCCTGAGGCTTGTTGAGGAGCATCCGCTTGCTGGAGAAGTTGTTCGTTCACTTCTTGTTTTGTGTAGTTTCTGGGTTTTCCATTGAGGATGTTCATTTTGCAGTAGTTTCTCCCGAAATATCTCACGCTCTGTTTGGTACTGTTTTGCCTGGCTGGTAGTTTGATGGATGTATTTGGAATCTTTCCAAGAAACGTATAATTTGGTACTGGTAATAGCTTTTTAGCTTTAGACTCTTAACTTTTTGTTCATCTGTGATCATTATTTCCTCGGTAAACAAACAAGCGTACTATTTCCTGTTGAGAAATAAAATGGTTAAATTGAAGGACTGAGAAGCAAAAATCTTCTACATATAGCGACTCCAACGATTCTTTCGATCTGCCTTCACTTTAGAGTTATCCTCCCCTAGTAGTCCTACGATAACACAGTGGTCTCCGCTCAATGTAATCTTGATATCAAACTGTTGCGTCTCGGTCACCAACCATTGGTGTGACAGTCTTTAAGCGGCGCAAAATTGAGCTGAGCCTCATTTCCTTTGGGCTTTCTCGATGCTTACGCAGAGTGATGGGAGACTGGTGTGTTGATAAGACTGTGAGCATCGAAGGCAATGTCATATATAACGCCAGCGCCATAGCTAGGTTTCTCTGTGAGACATGGTATTGCTTTCTAGGGATCTTCTGAATTATTTCAATTTGTGATTCGTTACCGAGACACCGTGCACACTGCGAGTAATGTCCGACTCCTTACAATGAAGAGAGATCCCGGTAAAAAAGCTGCTTCCAATCATTAACTTCCACACAAAGTTACTCACTAATACTCACTCATCTGGGTGTATGGGGCGTGGTTACCCTACAAGCTGTCAGTCATCCCTTTCTCTGTATGATTATTATATTAGTTTTCATGCTGCATATCAGAAACTGCATACCATCAGCAGTTCAGCTGATCTACATAACAGGATGCCACGGATTAAACTACTTAACCCCACGACCTCTCCTACTTGTTTTGATGCTGACTCCAGCCTGAGCCTGCCTGGGTTGGAGGCAGGAGGAAAGGGCTGCAGTTCTGACTGTTGCTGTGTTTTCTATCATCTCTTAGACCAGATGAGGGCGGAAACCTGGATCAGCTGTCAGGGATATTTTACCAGATTGTTCCAGGTTGCTACTGCCAAAAGTCATGTTAGAATGTTATTTGCTCTCCCTAGAGATTGTGATGATGTTTTTATTCGCTGCTCAGGAAACTAAAAAAACAGTTTGCATAAAAGTATGCTTACAATAGTGCATAGACAGCTCTCAGCTAGCTGAGTATGTTTTCACATTGATGCGCTTGAAATGCCTACGACTGACGGACTGTCTTTGATAAATTGAATATTGAATATCATTAAGTATATTTTTTCACAACAGTCCTAGGGATGTTGGCTGTTTTCACTTGCTTTGCTTTGTCTGGAAGAGTTTTTATTTTTGTCTTGGGTGACGTTACATTCGGTTGTCTCTCTGTCACAGCTCAGTTGTTGCCCGGTAATGCACACATGCACATCCTGTACATTCTACCACGTGCACAAATACTAACCATGGTCTCGAGTGAACAAGGTCAGCTAGGCTTTGCCAAATCTTGTGCTGTTCAAGATCTGTTGGGATAGGAAAAAGAATGAGCTGTTGCTATTTTCGTTCAAAATGGCACGCAACGTGACAAGCGCTTCGTCATACAGAATGTATTTGCTGTCTCAACCAAACCATACCTAGCCAACCTAATGTAGTTGTAACGAAGAGCGTTGTGCATGAAGGGGCCGGCGAATGAAGTGGGCTGAGTTTTCAAAAAATTTCGACCTCTACCTAAAAGCCTGTAGCCAACACGCTACCCTCCCATGAGGGTCAGCTTGATGTTGTGTGACTATCGTCGCCTGGGGTGTGACGTAACTCAGTCAGTAAAAACCAGTTTTTTTTCTGGTTTTCACTTGGTACGGGCCTTTAGCAAATTTGCTAGTGTGGCTTCAGAGCACTGGGGGTCCCAACCAGTGGATAAGGGTCAAGATCACTCCATGGCTGTCGAGGATTCAGCTCTTCCTTCTTGAGAAGACTAGTCAAGTTTTGGAGGGTGATGTTTAAACAAATGGCTTGGGTTGACTGACTGCCAACCAGGAACCTGAGGAAGGCAATCTGAAATCACCTCAGTACCATCCTTCTCCATCATCACCATCACCAACAACAGGTCATGAGAAACCTACCTTTGGGAGTATAACCTCATCATCATCATCAGCATCCGTGCCTATTATCGAGAGCGTTTCCACATGCTGAGCATTCATTGCCGGCAAAAACTCTTGTTTCGTCTGTCAGCTTTCGTGTTTCTTTTACCTTACTGGGAAAAAACTCGGTGTTGGGGATTACATCTTGAAAACTGAGACAGTCCCATACACACGGAATTTCAATAGTGGTAATTTAAAACCTTTTTAGGCAGAGAAAACCGGGCAGAGTTTTGAAAATGGCTGAAAAAACACGATAGCAGATTTGTTGGCAGGCTCAATCTTCGGTTAGCTCTGATAGGCCTCCTTCTCATCACATTATCACTCCTGTTTTACAAGCCATTTTTCCTCACTACCAGCAGGTAATAGGTATCAACTGGCAGGACATTCATGGAACTGTTGATATGTGTAATGATTTCCCGATAGGACCAATGTTTGATTAAATATAATTTAATTTAATCAATTTTTCTTTGGTCTGGTTTAGCGCGTAGATGCTTGTAGTTGAGTGGAAGATAGAATTGTTTTGTTCAGCTCACCGTTCTATTTATCGGACCCCCGACTATGAAGCAGTAAGCTTAGAGGGAATTATATATGAAGCTCATACATACAGTGGCAGCATGCGTTGAACCAGGCTTGAACTCAACATCTTTCTTTTTTCTTCTCTTTACTGTTATGGTGAAGCTGCCATATTAGATATTTGTGGTTTTCATCAGTTGCTGTTAAGCCTGGGAATGACAGATGGGTCAATAGCAACGCTATACCTCACAGTGAGGTTTGTTTTTTGTTTTGATTTGAAGAGCTCATACTCCTTATGGGAGCCCAAGGCGTCCAGTATTTACACCCAGATTCTCACGGCTGCGCGCTCAGCATTCTACCACGCCCTGAACCAATGCCTTTCTCATCCGGAGCCAATCGCTGTAGCCACAGAACTATTCATTTATTGTCTGTTGTAGATATACTCATTCCTGAACCTGGTACACTATTCTCATGCAGTCACCAGTCAGATCTGTGATAGTTTGGGAATCTACGTATTCTCTATACAGAAGAAACCAACTAAAGCCGCCAAGTCTGACAATGGCTCAACGGTCACAATACGCCAATCAGCAAGGGTTAAAGCTAAAACCACTTAAAGACTCTTAGTTTTTATGCCATGTTTTTGAGATACGATACAATCTAATGAATAGATTTAATTTGCGGCCGCGTAGAGTTTGGCTGTGCATTGACCTCCCCTCTTGGCTTCCATTAAATTTGATACGAGTAGTAGGCCGGGCCATTCATGGGTTTATATAGAGGCTCTAGTGAAACTTGGGTGTTTACAAACCTGATCTATTTTGCTCATTTTACCATTAATTGCTGTCATTTTGGAATAAAATTCAAATCAGTAATGGGCGATTGAAATAATTGTTTGGCTAAATTGCCTACATGGAGGAATGAAGTATATATTAAAAGCACATTCGTGGGTACATTGGTACAGTTCACGATATGTTAAAGTACGTTCGTGTGTACTTTGGGACACTATAAGGGAATTTGAAGGACATTGTGTAGACTGGCGAATGCTGGATGCCACATGTACTTACTGCCAAACATACCAAAGGAACAGCTGCTGCTGTGCTAGAAGGTAGTGCTGAAAGAGGCATGGGTTCAGCTATCCAGACAACCTCTGACAGTTTTTCACCCGCTCCTTTCCGCTAGCTGATGGTATTTAATGCGTGTAAATTTACGTAAAGCCATCTGCGCCTTATTATACACGCAAACAGTAGTTAAAGTCTAAAATCTGAGGAGCATACATCTTTTATACATCAGGTGTGGCTGGGGGACTGCATGTGGTTTCTTCACTCAAAATTGGCAGGTCTCAGTGGTCCTAACAGCCTACCCTGTTAATATCTCCAAACACATAGCTCGCATACATGATTGATAATTTTTCTGCTGAAAACAAAGTATTTTCAGCTTTGCCAGGCACAAATTCGCTTAAATTTCCCTCAGCTAAATATAGTTTTATTTCTAAGAAGAATGATCTTCTGACTCAAAATGGTAGCCCTGCAATCCCAGCTCATTGTTCAAAAAGGCCAGGCCATGGAGCATGAGTACATAGCTGTACAGTTGTGTGGTTATGTTTCCACAGTTGAGTTGGTGTAAATGTGTCCTAAATGGTGAGAATGGGACACTGAGGGGGCAGGCTAGCTTCCTCCTGCCTAAATATCTATATAAATCTAAAAATATAAATATAACTCTGTCCCCTGGCATTTACTCAGATGAATATGCTTGTGTCATATTTTGGGGTTTTCTACTACACACATCAGGTCATTACATGTTATGGGCGTAGTTCTAGAGTATAGTGTATAGTTTAGCCAAAACCTATAGAACCAGGGGCTCTGAAGTGAGCCCTGATTCGGGAGCTATCTTTTGCTTTCGCTTTCAAATCGTGAATAAAGGTGATTGAATTATAGTGAAATACATACTCTTTCGGGTGCAAGCAGAAGGTCCCCTAACGAACCCAAGGAAATCCTGAGCGAATGAGGGGATGAGCCAATTTCACCACAGTCAGTGAGTGACAGCTGTCATGCAGGCGACAGAATAAATGGCTGTTATGATGCCAGATGCCTTCTCCTCCTGACTGAACACTGAGGACATCAACAGTACATAGTGTTGGGGGAAAGTTCACACGCAAATAAAAGTTCAGCTGTCTATACCCTCTTGGTATTATTATCTCTCTTGGGTAGAGAGATAGCTCAGTTGCTGGGCTCACCACAGTGAGAAAGAAAAATAAAGAACTCCATGGTTGAAATGCGGCCTCCCTCTTAGATACCTACAGGTTGTGTGGTATCATTGAGGGGACATTGAGCCATTTTCTTCCACGCTGGGTCAGGACGGGCTGGCAGAGTGAAATCAGTCAGAGAAATCCTTCAAAATACTACGCCATGGCCGAGAATTGAATTCGGGCCATGGGGAGGACAGACAGTGAGATACATTTGTTCTCCCACTGAGCTATCATGACTGACCACAGTGAGAACCTGGGTTCAAATCCCAGTCATGGATGGGTTCCATAAGAGTATGAGTTGCTCAATTTAATCCTTGCTCAAAACCGAAACAAGCCACACTATGAAATGGAATGGTGACACCGGTATCTGTTCATTGCAGTGCTCCGTACTGAGCTGTAACTCACATACGGTGACGATGCTAACCAAGACTAGTCTCAATAAACATTAATTGCCGAATGAATGGCTATCAGTTCATCGATGGTAATTTCCTTAATGAAAATGTACAACATTCTCATTGTCTCACTCCTCATGATATGCATACAGGGCCTTGAACCACTAATCCATGCAAGGTTTAGTTTCTTGCTTGAGGCACAACTTTGACTGTTGCAACACCCCCGTCAGTTTTGGATCGTAAAATAAAGCAGGCTTGGCAATAGAGTTATCTTGTCTATGGGGTATGCGGGTGCAAGCATTCTGGAGAAACATCGAGTCAATTTCTACACACCCCTGAAATTGGTCAGGATACGAAAGAAGATCCTGTGATCGTGGACTTCACGGTATGTCTAAATGTCAGGCCAGCCTTTCTGTTTTTTGGTAGTCAACCAAACAAGTTTAAACGTTATTTTATGCTATTTATTTTGTGTGTATATAGGAGTCTCCAAAAACAATGGGTAAATACAAGTACATGCAAAATTTACGGATTCACAAAATGGTTGCGATGTACACTGAACATTAGGCATACTCGACATTTTATAAATGATAATTATTTGTTATGGTAGTTGTGACGGTGTGGAAAAGTTTTACGGCTCAGCAGCAGTTTCAACTGAGACAGAGTCGGGCTCTGATTCTGATGACTCATCGCAGCCAAAGAAACACTTCATGGATGCCAGTTGATTGGCCAGTGTATTCAACACGCCACTCTCAACGACTGCAAAAAATAAAGCAAACATTATCTTTGTGTGAACTTGTGATAGTAGGATAGCTCCGTGGTAGAGTGCTGGAATCGCAGTGGTGAGAACCTGTATGTGTCCCAATCCCGGGCATGGTGGCTTCCAATTGGAGGATTTATATCATTTGAATTGAAAGGTCATGAGAGGTTGTAACAGAGTGAGTGTTTATATACCAGGCACTGATGGCAGTGCATGTTATCTAGGGGCACCAGCATACTCATGAGAAAACAGTTAATTTTCAGTTAACCATACACATATCTGTGATGCTTACTTTGTAAGGTAACCTGCTGTTTGCTTTGTTGCCGCTAAATGATGAAATAAAAACTAAAAGAAATTCGTTGAAGATTAAACTATATAAATCTAAGAGTTAAAGCATTCCAGGAACCCTGGAATTCGGCTGGCCTAACGACGCCAAAAGAAACTTTTGTGTAAAGATGCATTTTATGTTGATCCCGAAATATCGATAAGAGCATTTAGAACACATACAGAGAGTGAAAAATAGCATTTTGGAAGGAATTAAAGATAATGCAATCCAGCGAACACTAAAACACCACTGCTAGAGAATTGCACAGCTAGCTTACCCATATCATGGACAGCCCCAGCGGTGTCCTTGAACTGGTTAACCACTTGCTCAGCATCATCCATGACTCCGGCTTTCTCAAGCCGTTTCTCAATACTTTCACCCAACTCATCCAATCCTCCAGCTGCAATTACAGAAAATAAAAACTGATTGAACTGATATTTTTTTCTTTGAACTGAAAATCGCTGTAAAGAATTTTCACGCTTCTTGATATAGTGAAATTTACACAATGATGCAATCCAAAGTGAATATTTATTAAAGGCTGATGAATCTTACAAATGAAACGATTTAAATTGGTTGAGTTTCAATTCAAAGAGCATTGAGAATGATGTCTGACTCTGAGTCCATGCTTATATGAGTTTTCCTTGTACGTTTTTATGGTGGACAAGTCAATTTAAACCTCTTTTGGACACGAGACTCTGACCATCTTGGCTCATTGGATGCCACGTTTTAGTTGCTTCAGACAATCATGGTGAAATAAAAGTATTGTGAATTCTGCTCTCATAATCATGTGTGTGCTCTGTGGTCTTACTTACCCAGCTCAGTAATGCCTGTTTGAATTACCCTTCCCGCCTCTTCCAGTCTCCTGTAGAAATCAGCCAAGTCTGATTCATTCACACGATTCATAGCCACAATGTCTGATCCGATTTTCTCAATCTCGGCTTGCATCTAGAAACAGAATAAACACTCTTTGGTGAAGGTATGAGTGTCACTGTAAGATAGCAGTAAACTCGTAATTTTTCTTGTGCTGTGTGTTGCATTGCGACTATCAACACTTCAGTGTCAAATAAATGGTGGTACATAACATATACAAAATGCATAAAAAAGAGTAAAGTTTTAGGCCTACAGAAGTTAGAAACACATTTTGTTACACCTATATATAAAACATGTTGGGGTGTTAATTTTTACTAAACTTCGATCTTACAAGTCTGCCTGGTGGTTGGACGACAATAAAGACCCTGTAGCTGTAAAAGGGGCAGATTGTGTCGGAATAGTAAATTCAGAGTTGACTGCCAATTTTACATAACATGATGATCATATAATAATACAATAATAATAATACAATAGCGTATTTACCTCATTCGCTAGCTGCTGCATAAAGGCATCCAGCATCCGATCGAATTCCTCGCGAGGTCTGGTCAGCATGTCATTGCCATCACTCGATGTATTCGTGGGCACATCAGGCTCAGTTTTTCCCAACCCTAGACTTGCCGCCTATAACCAAAATGATGTAAGTCATTTTCACCCATAGAAGCAGGGGGTCGTATAAATTTGTGATACCTACAGGTTTAGTAACATATACCATTTTGCATAAGTACTGAATAACATAAGTTACAAACAATATGTCGGATTGCTGAACAAAGTGGATGTTCATAGTTGGTGCTGACTTATACACCTGACAGTCGTCGTCTTAACCGAATTCATTATGAATTGTCACGCAGTGTATTACCGTGCACACGTAACAATTGAGTTAACTTTGTGATTATTCTCTGTTTATAACATAGACTATGAACTTGATTATGGCCTATAAGGTTTTCTGTCGATATCCTATATGATTTGAGGTATTACCATAGATATATAATCCTATACGTCTATGGGTTTTACAGTCTAGCTGTGCTATATATGCTTATAAGAGAATTGAGGAACTCCCACTTGACTTCTCAATTGAAAAACTAATAAGTTGTCTTAAGCTCCACTTACCTGTGATATGGCGAAACAACACAACAGAGCAACCAACACTCTCATGGCTACTGACAGAATAAATGAATACGCTGCTGTGAGAGCGATGGTTTTATGTAAACCTATGTGTCAAAGTTCATCTAGGTGTCTGGTATACAGTTGATGTCCCAAAAAATGCCTATGTCCAAGGTCCTGACACGTTTTGCATCCATCTCATGTTGTATTAAATGTCATGCATAGACAACTCTGTGTTAGTAAGACAATGACCGAAAATGCATGAGTTGGTTGGTTGGCTGGTTGGTTGGTTGGTTGATATGGTGAAAAACTGAAAAATAGGTTTATTTCGAGCATTTGTTACTCATCTTTGTCAGAATTGACATATTGACAATTGACATATGCCGCAGCAAGAATAATATACTACTAGAATTGCTACTTTAGAAAAAAGACACTAAAGTTTATTAAGTAGTAGCTGACTCAAAACATTGAGAATTCAAACTCAATCGATAGGTGAACTGTCTCTCTGATAGGCACCGTAACACACGCTGGAGAGCTCGATCACCAGACAAGTAAGATAATCTATGTCTACCTGGAGTTGCGCTCTCTCTTATTGTATAAACGAAACCGCGCAACAAGACACCGAGTTCACACATCATTGGAAAGAGGTTGAAATTGAAGTTACTTACGTTACTCACTTGCTACTTGCTTAGTGGGAAAAGAGAGTTTCACAGTATTAGTAGTACTAGACTAGCCGTTGAACATGAATGTCTTGACATGTGGTCCTCACGAGGCGCGTGTTGTATTGGTGACAAACATAACAGATGGTCCGGGAATAAAGAAGGCGTTGATTGCGGGTGAAATTCCAGCAGCGTTGATTTCAACCAAACCGGTAAGTCACTAACTGGTAACGGGTAACTGACTAAGTCTTAAGTGAGTTACCCAGTTAGTACTAGTTAGTTAGTTGCCCCTGGTAGTGGTACTGGTAGATGGGTAGTGAGAAACTATGTACACCGTACCCTGTACACCGTACCCTGTACACCGTACCCTGTACACCGTACCCTGTACACCGTACCCTGTACACCGTACCCTGTACACCGTACCCTGTACACCGTACCCTGTACACC
>Ga0224511_10004212_pt1 | contig 10779 bp, 2 predicted proteins | sample SF_May12_sed_USG_2_FD_169988 | JGI IMG/M metagenome (GOLD analysis project Ga0224511, IMG submission 169988) | Sediment microbial communities from San Francisco Bay, California, United States - SF_May12_sed_USGS_8_1 | ecosystem: Environmental > Aquatic > Marine > Sediment | place: USA... | reverse complement strand
TGATAACTTAAAAGGGGTTGACGTTTTGATCATTTTTAAAACATTGACATTTTCGGGTGTTGAGGGTGTACATGTTTGACAGGCTATAACTTCATCAAAGTAAAGATTTCTCACCAGAGTAGTTTTATATTCATTGTAAGAATCATATTTAATATTACTAAAACGTAAATGTTACAAAGTGCTTTTTTAAAAATTGGCTTGGCATAGCTACATTTAATCGGACAATGATGTCATAACGACCTTTTCTTACCCTTCTTTCTTGTCTACGAACAAGCGACAGTCATAGACCAGACACACTAATGACACTTTAACAATCTGGCATTAGAAAATAACGTGTCATTAACATAGTATTAAGGCCGTTTATGTTAGCTTTCTTCACAATATTCATCAAATAGGCCTACATATTGTTACATCTAGTAAAAGGGAATGACCGCCGCACAGAGACAGACTTGTTAACTAAAATAAATACTTCAGTTCTCATAATGGTTTCGAAATAATGTTAACACAATACATACGAGGTGAATAAGTTTATTCAATATAAATTAACCTCTAATATTAAAACAAGTTTCATGCGGATTGAATATGGAAACACACATGTCTTCATAGGTATATATATTGAAGAGATGTTCAAAGAAACAATGTTGTAAACAATGTAGATATGTCAAGTTTAAGGGCACCATGACAAAATGGCCCGTACAAAAACCAACAAACAGAACGACACAAAAACACGTAGAACACCATGACACAACAGACATTTCGAAAAACTATTTTTAGTGTATTAAGTTTGTAAGAACATACGGTAAATTTGATTAGGTTTCACATACTTTAAGAATGACGAACTAAAATGGCCTTGTCAACACAAGAATGCAAAAGCTTGTTCTCACTTAATTGAAAACAACGAATCAAAGAATTTGTTTTATAGTTGATGTTTTCATCCAGGTACAAACACTGGTATACAAAAATATGTTTCATACTTCAACCGTTCCTTTACATGAAAATCATTCAAACTGTTCAATCTTGTTTTAAATAAAAAATTATTAAAATGGTAAAAATTATGTACATGGGTCTTTGGTATGGCTGCAAATGTGTGTTTCTTTCACAGTTCGTATTCCGCCGATATATAAACACGTTGCATGCGAATTGAATATACAAAACACAATAATCTGCACAATAAGGGTTCACGTAGTTAAGGTGAGATGGAAACGTTTTATTGGTATCACTCGAAGGTAAATTATATAAAGTTTGACATACTTAAATTGAACCTCTGATAAGCTGAAGACAGATAGAACGTATAAAACAAGGCTATCTGTATTGTAAGGTTTCACTTATTTATTTCAGGGATTATTTTCAGTACAGAAATAAGTTGGGCATGCTTTATTTGGTTTCCGTAAAATAGGAACGCTTATATCTGAATATAATTTAGGACATTCCGTTTTAAGCATTGTAATTGCACGACATTACATCCTTTCAAATAAATTTAAACAAAAACATTATAAGCATTGAACAGTTATCTACATTTAAATGTATATTACTAATGTACAATTTGCATGTACATGTACATTAATATAAAACACACCCTCAATGTGTCATTATTTTTGCGTGTCAGCCATAAAACATATTTTTTGCAGACAAATGCCAGTGGTCAATGTGGCTACATGTATACGCATAACGAACAATTATACTTTTGGCAAAGAATGATTGCCTGTCAGCTTTGTCTGCTACATTTTTATTGGATCATCTCTTCGTTTTATATTGATTTAACTATATTAAAACATTGGTGAATAATGTATTTGCCAATTTTACTTCAAAATAAATCTAAAAGAAAAAAAATGCATTGAAGAGGTGTTTTAGAAATCAGAGAAATACAATTGATTTATATTCACATTTGCCTTGCTTCAAAGATAATTACTTCATTCAAAATAATTTGCAGTATAGTTTTAAATATTTAACAACATTGCTGAAATAAAGAAAACAATAACAGCATTTAATAATTATGAACGGATTAAATATGCTCTTTAATTGGCAATAGATCAACCGATTCCAAAAAAGAACCACATCATAGTTTAGTATAAGAAATAAAAGATTATAAAGCGATAAAAAGAAGTAAACTTAACAGCATTCCATGCAAAAACAAGCTTTATTTCAGAACAAGAGATGCTGCGAGGTAGGGAAATCCATCGACCAAGTTGTTGTGCCCTTATGTAATGTAATATTATTACTCATGCAGTTCAAAATGTCTCATGAACTCATTTACAATTACCAGTCCTTCAGGCGTCCTTATTGCAATTGAATTTTCCCTTAGCAAATTAAGCATCAAATGAATGTAATAGCTAGATTGTTCAATGTTCTATGTCAGTAAAGGTCACTGTAATATCAAATGTCCATATAAAGTTCATGCGTGTCTCATAAATAGTCTACAACTAATTACATAGGTGTTTTAAATTATTTCAATAAAAGAAAAGGTACTTTACCAAATGAAACTTCTGTAAGTACACAAAGACACGTCAAACCATTTAATGACTTTCATTATCGAAGCAATAACAATGACCTACTAAAATATGTTTGTCAAATTGACATTATCGCACGAAACATACGAAGGCGGGTTCCATAACGCACATGACAATTAAGAATGGCACACAAAACTAAACTGATTGTCTCATCACTAGAATCTTAGTTATGGATTTTCAAATACTATAAAATGGATTGTTATAATGTTTGACAATATCGCGCTGTCATTGATTAAGCATGTGTTTAACACTGTTTAAATTACTTTTTTAAATGTAATTATCGTTACCACCAAAGAAGAACACACACATTTTCGTATTACTTTTTATATGGCATGGTTTTAAATTATGGTAAAAATATACTGTCTTGTGATTGATAATTGTCATGGGGCCTGTTTCATTTCTTTGATCAAGTACTAAAATATTTCAACAAAAGATATTTTTAGCGTCAAACAAAATAGAAACCAATACCACATGATTTTGTAAAATACGTCTAAAAATATGAGTCAATATAATAATAATAATCAATAATGTTTAAAACTAGATTGTACATGGCCGTATTGGCCGATGTATATGACATATCCGGTAACTGTTTACTACGGACGACGACTATTTCAAGATATAAATTCAAATTATTTAACAGAAGAAATTTAGATATTCCAATACACTCATTAATAAAGACACATATCACGTGCTCCAAAGTCTGATGCCCATCGATTTTATTATTCGTTTAAAAATAAGAAAAATACGCTATTTTGATGCTATTATACATCATGTATTTACAGTTTATTCATGTGCGTTACCATATTTTGTCACTTTCAATTTCAAAGTGTCATATATTAAATGAACAATGACATGGATTGGTAGCGTTATGTTGGGTAAATCTTTCTTTCTGAATAAATATAGTCACTCAAGTCGAAAATAACACTGTTCCGCAACATTTTTCTTACCACATGAAAGTTCTGCACTTTTGTTCTTGATTCGCGCATCAAGAGATACTATAAGCCATAAAAATGGTATATTAATGAACGATACTCGGAATTAAATAATGAAGATTCACAGTCGGGGAAAGTTCAAGGAAACATTCAAGTAGGTTATCTGTGTTATTTTTATTTGATTTTCAGCAATGGTTATCTTTACCATGAAATGTCATATTCTGAATGTTTTTATATTTTACAATTTTGGTACAGTTTATGTTATACTAAGGTTAGCATCATATTTATATTTCATATACTAGTACTATAGAGATACAAATTTGAAGGAAAAAAACTGGAATAAGCCAGAGTGCAATAAACAAACACCAAAACAAACACAACACAGAAGCACATAACTGAATCAGAGAATGCGCCATGCTCTACGTCTTGTTCGAAACAGAAGCTACACATTGTTACTAAATTCTAAATGCAAGTTCTGAACTTTATCACTCTGACTTGACATCGGTACTATTGAGCCTTGTATTGAATTGGAGTGAAATGCAATGTAAAGCCTCATTCGGTATCAGTTATGAGACTATCCTTATGTATGATTTTGCAGACTGAGTAATAATGCCATTTGTCACTTGCTAGAAACCAAACCAGTTCTAACAAGAAATAACTTTTTTGTACTTCGAACCACATCCAACGATGTGTTTTGTTTACAGTATCAGTAGGGTATAAAAGATTATGTGGAGTAAACATTTTCAGACTACACTTTGTTTTCCTACCAGTTCGATATGTGATGTCGCTCTAGTGTTTTCTTGTGGCCTTTTCTCTAGTGCTTTATTGTTTAAAAGGTCATGCTATTGTTCTTCATGTTCTCAAAAAGCATGTCAAATCTAATGGTTGTGATTTATGTTTTGATCTGGCACCAATCAGTTAAATATATTTACCATTAGAACATGGATGATAGGAAGTATTTTTCGGATTCTCGGAATACTTTAAATTTCTTCCACGTCTAGCTACTGGAAGCATTTAATTAATACATTCGCTTACCGATAGAAAAATGATTTATTGCACAAACTGTGCATTATTCATGTGTTGAAGATTGACGTGCACCTGAGTGCAGTTTCCTTCTGGATCGGTTATTTTTGCAAAAAATAAATATTGCTGAATTTAATATCACTTTATTTGGTACCGAATTAATCAAATATTTGCTTGCTTTGGTAAACTTTTGTTGTGCCCTATGGCTAGGGAAATGATTTGCCCTCCATTTGAATGGTGTATTGGAAAATATCATGGTTTGTGTAGCAATTCCATCAAAACTAACATGTTATCTAATGTTCATAGTTTATCATGTAGTTTTTTAGCTTGTTGGGACACTTTAGTTTCTTTCAATTTCGTATGGCCGATCTGAGCTCTGGTTGCTTTAAAACATGTAGCACATGACTAAATCGAATTACACAAGCACGCCAAGGTTAATTGACAAGACGAACGAAAACAAATAAATCATTTGTGTATGTTTATATTGTAAAATTGCCGCATAGGTCTATGACCTTCTGGTATTTATATTCAATAAACATGTATCAAATTATCACGTTTAGCAAAACACGCACATAAAATAGAACACCGCTTATTTACTTGTTCTGAAGAAGACGCAGGCGTACGGTTTTGTCAATAATGTTCTGGGTATGATCATAAGACTGAAGCGGTTTACTTGAGTCTAAAATAATTGTTTATCCTCTTCTTAAAGTATTTGGTAACCCCCCTAAATAACTATTTACATATTTGCCTCTATTAGGTCAATTGTTTATCGCCTCCTGGACATGTTACCAACAACATTATTGCGTTCATTTCAACAAATTAGAATAGCTATAATTGTGAAACATTTCACATGCGTGGACAAATATAATGCTACGGTTAAATTTAAGCGGTCACTGAGTAATTTTACCAACGTGCAAAGCAACACACCTGCGAAAACATGACTCCATTGGGCAGTTTTGTTTTGCAACCTTGTTATCAATTCTACCTAAATCATCCGGCATATGGATGTAAAAACGTTGCCAGTTTACCGACCGACGCTTTTGTTGCAGTTTTCCTTTTATAATTTAATGTTAAATTAAGACCCCTTTATCGTGATCCGTTTTGACCCAGGGGCATAATTTGAACAACTTTGGTAGAAGACCTCTAGATTATATACCAAATAAAAAAGCTCTGAGCCTATTTGTTGACGCCGTAACCTACTTATGCAACAAATCGGTACAACAATTTTGGTAGGGGGCGCCCATATATTAGTCTTGTTGTGTTTAATTTGTTAAATTCACATAGCGGTTTAGGAGAAGAAGCCCTTCGAAGTTTTCTTCATATAATTCAATATAAAATTGTGACCCCCGGGGGTCAATTGTGACCCCAGGGGCATAATTTTTATCAACTTTAGCACAGGACCTTGAGATGATGTTATATGCCAACTATGAAAACTCTTTGTCGTGTTGTTTCGGACAAGAAGATTTTTGAAAAATGCATTATTATTTTAAAAAAAAATTTTTTACCCCGTGACCTACTTAGGCAAATACATGGAACGGTTTCAGAAACGTTTATAGGGGTCCACCCTGAGATCATTCCAGTGAATTTAAGTCAAAATCCAATGAGCGGTTTCAAAGAAACTGTTCAAGTAAAATTGTTGACGCACGGACGCACAGACGCACTGGCGGACAGACGACGGACAATGAACCATCACAAAAGCTCACATTTAGGACATTGTCGTTAGGTGAGGTAATAAAAACAACAATAAACAAACAGCAAACAAACAAACTATTACAGGCAATCAAACAAAGGTTAACATTCTGTTACGCTGCTACATAATGTGTAGGTAATTTTTTAACAAAGCAACGTTGAACGATTTGCAAATAAAGTCAAAATATTTATTAGCGTGCGACACCATTGCATTTAATTTGTCAATTGATACTATTCCAATGGTCATTAATTTGCCACACGACCAAATGTTAAGTACATGTTTTGTGTAATATTATGGCGTAGCAATTAAGCAGCCGGAACAAACATATGCTGACATACCTTTTACTGAAACAGACTGTGATAAATGCGAATGACATTCAATTGCACAATGATTTAAAAACGACCTTTTCTTAGACTTCTGTCTTGAATATACGACAGTGAGGGACCAGACACACTAACGACAATTTAACAATCGGCCATTAGAAAATCCTGTGTCATGTACAATGTAAAAAGGCTGTTACTGTTGGCTTTTTTCCTAACTGTCGTCTAATAGGCCGACAAACTGTGGCGTCTAGTAAAAGGGAGTGACCGCTGTCAAGAGATACACTTGTTGAATAAAATAACACTTCAATCCACAGATCAGTTTTGAAATAATGTTAACAACAGTTACATAAGAGGTGAAGACGTTTTTTTTTATTATTCGAAAGTAAAATATAGTTTGACTCACATTAATTGAACCTCTGATATTAAAACAAGTTGCATGTATATTGAAAACGTTCGAAAACAAAAATATCTGCATAGTACCCAAATCAGGAAGGTTATGTAGAGAAGTTTTATATTTATTAATCGAAGGCAAAATAGATGAAGTTTGACATACTTTAATTGAACCTCTTATTAAAGTTGCATGCAGAATTAATATAATTATAAAACAAGGCTATGTGCATAGTAAGGTTTCACTTATTGCAGGAATGCTTTTTAATATAGTTAAGAAGTTGAGTACGCTTTATAAGCTTTTCTTACATTAGGAACGTTTAGGTCTAAATATTGTTTATGACATTTATTTTAAAAATTGTATTTGTACGACTTTACACCCTTTCAAATATATTGAAACAGGAAACAGAACACAGGCACACTAATGACAATTTAACAATTGTTCATTAGAAAATCAGGTGTCATTAACATAGTTAAATAACCGTTGATGTTGGTTTATTCATAATTGTCGTCAAACACTACATATTGTGACGCCTAGCCAGAAGCATCCAAAAGTTTTGAAACAGGAACATAATAACCGTTGTACAGTTTTAAACTTATGTCGATTAGCTTAAAATCACGCCCTCCAGGTGTCGGATTATAACAGGGGCGTGTCAGCCATATAACTTCCAGGTAGTAGACAAGCTCGACTATCTTGATGAGGATCCATCTGCCTTCTATTCATGCTCCTTGAAAAACCGGTCGCTAAGTAGTGAGACCTAATTAGTTCCAGAATGAGCTCTAGGATCATTGTTTTTATATGTATACACAGTTGTCATACGAATTGTTGGTGTTATATCTTCTATTATTATTATCGACGACAAACAGCTTCAATAAAACCTAAGCTGATTTTTTCCATGTATGCTATCATTAAAAATATCAAAACTATAGAGATGAATACTCCGCCAACGTGAATTAAATGTAACTGTTACATTGTTATTGTAACATTGTAAATGTAGTTTTTCGGTATAGTTTAAGCAATATTTATTAAACAGAATATACATTGTACAAATAATACATGCTGCACAGTTCATGAAAACAATAGATAACAGGGTTTGACAGCAACATAAGTGACAAATGTAAAATACAAAAATATTGCTTAGAATGTGTGGCGGCTGTTAAAAGACGCCCCGTACTACATCATTGTGTAGTCATATTTTTCTGGTCCTCAGGGATCATGGAGTGTACATGTACATGTATGTTGTTTACATTTGAAAATGGAGTTCTGCTCATGCGCTAGGGGGCGACTGTGGCGTGGCATTATTCAATACCACTGATGAACAGCTTCAATAAAACCGAGGCTGCTGTTTTCTCGTGCAGGCTATGCTTCTTGAGGGCTTTCCCTTTTATCAGTTTAATATTACTTACTACAGCTGGTGTTTAGTGCCTGTGTTGCGGCTGTAAAAAGTCGCCCAGTACTACATTGTACATCATTGTGTAGTCATAGTTTTCTGGTCCTCATGGATCATGGAGTGTACATGTATGTTGTTTACATTTGAAAATGGAGTTCTGCTCATGCGCTAGGGTGCGTCAGTGGTGTGGCATCATTCACTACTACTGATAAACAGCTTCAATAAAACCGAGGCTGCTGTTTTCTCGTGCAGGCTATGCTTCTTGAGGGCTTTCCCTTTCATCAGTTTAATATTACTTAATACAGCTGGTTAAATTAGTGCCTGTGTGGCGGCTGTAAAAAGTCGCCCCGTACTACATCATTGTGCAGTCATATTTTTTTGGTCCTCAGGGATCATGGAGTGTTTATGTATGTTGTTTACATTTGAAAATGGAGTTCTGCTTATGCGCTAGGGGGCGTCAGTGGTGTGGCATCATTCATTACTACTGATGAACAGCTTCAATAAAACCGAGGCTGCTGTTTTCCCGTGCAGGCTATGCTTCTTGAGGGCTTTCCCTTTCATCAGTTTAATATTACTTACTACAGCTGGTGTTTAGTGCCGTGTGGCGGCTGTAAAAAGTCGCCCCGTACTACATCATTGTGTAGTCATATCTTTCTGGTCCTCAGGGATCCTGGAGTGTACATGTATGTTGTTTACATTTGAAAATGGAGTTCTGCTCATGCGCTAGGGGGCGTTAGTGGTGTGGCATCATTCATTACTACTGATGAACAGCTTCAATAAAACCGGGGATGCTGTTTTCTCGTGCAGGCTATGCTTCCTGAGGGCTTTCTCTTTCATCAGTTTTATATTCCCACATAATAAATGGTACTGATTAAAAAACTATTATGATACCATATTAAAAATGTTCAATATACGTATATAATCCTTTAATTGGCTCAAGCTACATGCATATTAATTAAAATATTACGTTGTCTTGCAATTATATCCATTGATGTTTTAATTTGATGCAATACGCTGCAGTTGAATCGGGCCGATTTAAATGTTTCTTAGTAACCCTTACATCTTGTATGAGATCGTGTATATCAATTGCATTCCAACCACCCACACACAACGATCTCATAAGGATGTACAAAGCTAATAGTTGACGTTTAAAAACATTTGCATGTCAAATATTTCAGTGTTGTTTTTGCCTTTTTTGCACCAAATCCTTCTCTAACGAATACAACATTTGTACGAAAATAGGATTTACTTCGTAATGTGCGCAGACACATGTAATACAAGTGCCTGCGTGGCTATATATATAAGGCCACAATATTACTGACTTGGTATTGAAAAAGAAAAGCTGTAAATACAAAAGAACGCATTTAGAAAAGTATTTAAATAAACAACAAAGACAATATCAGCATATTAACATGTAATATATAATTATATTGTATATTTGTACTTACATCAATACGAAATTATCTTAAGTTCAGCTATATATATTTTTAAATACAGATCAAAATGTAGGGTAAAGTCCCTAAATAACGATATACGCAAAACATTGATTATACTGCTGTCATACCAATGCGTGTCTGCTTTGTCTGTAACTTTTTGCTTTGAACATCTCCTAAATTTATATTCATGTCTAACCAAAATATATCGGTGTCAACATTATTTGACTGTATTTACAGTTAATGCTTTACTTCATTTAAAATGAATTTCAATATAGGTTTAAATATACAAAAACCACTATTAAAGGCTTATGCTACACTTTTATGATTTATTCGGCGTAGCTGTCTAAGCTCACTTTTGACCTACATTTCAGTTTAAAGACGTCTCTCTGGGATTTCAGAAATTCGCCGTTCTATTGGATAATTTTATAAGCACTGAAAATGACGTGTGGGGAAACAGAGAAAATCCCGTTTTCGATTGGATGAACCTGATACGCGCGAAAAAATAAAGGCTACACTATTGTAATGCATGTGTTTTACGACATTTTGCTTCGTTCGTAGATTAAATTATTGGGGTATTGCTTTCTAAAGTGTTTTTATATTGAAACAATAAACAGTTACGTGTCAAACAAAATATTTTATGGATAAAATTCCACAATTTCTTAATCTCCGCCAAAAAATGGCGAAATCTATTGTATATGTGATAACGCTTATCACAAACAGGAACCATGCTTTCCATTTTTTAAACTAGGTCAGATTGTCATTTTACCATATACCTATCAGCCATTGGATTAAAATTGACCATGTACCGTTATAATTTATCATGATTGACAGTTGTGGAACTATCCATTACGTCTCCATATGTGAACTGGTTTATAGTACAAAGTTTGACATTTTACCCAATATTTATTACGTTAGCCTCACTACGTGCAGATTCAGGGGGTTACACTTTGAGAGTCATGCAATTAGTCAAACTCCTCACAGCGGTTACGTCACGCTTTGCTACTTTAACCACTGCCAACACAAAAATCACGTGACGATGGTCTATCACGTGATTGATTCAAAACTTCAGCCGTTATTTACTACACACACG
>Ga0224511_10004211_pt1 | contig 10779 bp, 2 predicted proteins | sample SF_May12_sed_USG_2_FD_169988 | JGI IMG/M metagenome (GOLD analysis project Ga0224511, IMG submission 169988) | Sediment microbial communities from San Francisco Bay, California, United States - SF_May12_sed_USGS_8_1 | ecosystem: Environmental > Aquatic > Marine > Sediment | place: USA... | reverse complement strand
CGGCATCTAATTGTATTGCAAAATCCCTTGTATTACCGATAAATCGTTGTCGTAGATTAATGACTCTAGACCACTTAGAGAAATGCCTCAAGATGTGGATTTTTATTTGTCTTAAATATAAGAACACATTACAGATTCGTAGATTGACTGGTACACTTTTCTAAAAATTAATAATTACTTGGTAATTTCTTAAACGCATTTCTCCTCGAAATTACCATGTAAGATATTTCTGCTTGAATTTTGGTTTATTTTAAAAACTAAAGTATGTTTCGCAATAATGTTATATGATTTCCTGTTTTCTCGTTATTTATTTTGACCACTTTGAATTAGTTGCTAAGGTGACACGGGATTTTATAACGAAACTTGGTAACAATGACTAATATTTGAAGACATATTCTTGTTTTTCTTGTGCATGTAATAAAGAAGCAATCCCTCGTTTTTAATCAATACGATGATATTATAATACAAACAATGTGTGTTCAGTTTGCAATACCTTTTAAAACAGTTTACGGAAAAAGTGGAAAGTTGCGGTCATGACACTTCTATATGCGAGTCATACTGACCCCTAAAGATTTCCATAGCCGGTTGCTCGTAACCAAGCGTGATCAAACTGGTTACGCTTTACAGCGCCGTAGTTACTGCATTTGCAATCTAATTACTTTTTAATGTCTATCTTTCACGGGAGTCAAATTTGCTACTTGCAGTAAAATTTAATTGAATACGTCAGCGTGTAACTAGACATGCTATTAAACTAGTAATTATGCGTAAAATGTTTTCTAAATTTATTATTTATGTACCCAGAAATCAAAAGACCTGTCTGTGTACCCGTTGGCAAAACACTGAGACTACTTACTGTTTGAAACGTTTCATGAATATTGTTCTGCAAATTAGACTGCATACATGAGTGTCTGCTCAATATAATATATTTTATTAACACGGTTAATCTTTCTAATAAGTTTTTTGGGTCACTAATCTGGAATGAATTACTTTAAAAAATTTAATTTCGTTTCATGAAATATATGTTGCATCTTTATTCTTAACAACACTGTCTAATTGCTAGCATATAAAACGTCTACTAATAATGAAATCCGTTATTGCTATTAGTGATAACGTCGTCTAGAAATAAGAAAGTATGAAATTACAAAGAAACGATGGGAAAGTGAGTGCTTATCGTGTCTTTCTTGTTATTTAAGTGTTTGATATTGAGAGAGGGATGTCTGAAGCTCTATGTTTTGTTTCATCACGTTTTCATAATACCTTCATTACCGTATAATCCCTTAGTTTTGTTTCTGAAGTGTTGTCATAACATTCATATTGGTGCGCAGATTAGCCATTGCATTATGTTGCACTTTGTATATGGTTTAGCTTTGTTGCTATAATGAAGTTAATATTTTCTATAGTACAATCATCTGCTCACCATTAAGATCACCCATACAGGCATATTTCGAAGCCATCATCCAATATACTATTGTGATAAAATAAGCAAAACATCTTTTGCAGATCTGAAATAGATGCAATATTTTAATGTCTTTTAAAAGTATATTATTCAATTTCGATAACAGCATGAACACTTTACTGCAACTTAAGATAATTGTTTTCTTTCTTTTTTCTATCATTTTTTGTTCATATTCTAAGTGGCATGGATAGAGAGAGTAAATGCCTTTCATTTCCTTTTACTTTTCTAATAAATGTTGAGTAAGTGTGCAGTCTGCTCTAGCTTAAAATCGATTAAATCCCCATTGAAAGTCATTGACTGTACCAATGCGTTAACTCAACATTTCTTGGAGAAATCATTTAAATAAATATCAAATATAAATAAAAATATAACAAAAAGCTCTAAAAACAAAATAATACAGTTAATTCTGAATGTCTGTTAAACTCACGTTTGGCAGACTAACTTGAGAACACATAATAAGATACACGTTGTTTTGCTGCCCACACACGGGGAAATGAGGGGCAGTCGGAAGATTCATATTGGGCGAGACGCTTGTAACAAACCTACCCGACCTGTCATAGTTATTTATTTTATGATGTATGCCATATTGGGCCTCGGTATATATCAGTTAAAAAAACGGGAACTCTCATTAAGTGATTTTAATTACGACAGTTTTTTTAATAATTTAAACCAAAATATCTTTGTTTGTATATCCTTTGCGTCATATAACAATTTCCGTCATTGCAACATTAAAGATATGCCTTTTACTGCGTTTGCTGCAGATGCTTAAAGTGTTAGGCTTGATTATATTGTGCGTACCATGTTTCATATCAGTTTGCAGTTTGGGGTGGAAGTTTCAACATTTAGTTGTCAACTGAACGTTTATCGATAATGACAAGCAGACGATATTGTTGACAAGTATTTCAAAGCGAACAACCTTGTGTCAAATTGTTCGATTTTATTTACATCTTTTATGACAGTCTGTAAATGTTTGATTTTTTATATCAACATTAAAATCCCTACAAAATATTCTATGCTCAATGATTTTTTGAGTTTCTTGTTGTGCCGGCAGAAGTTTTTGTGTGTGCAGTTTTTGTCAGGTAAAATATAACATTTAAAACATAAAACGGAACTTAATCTCCAAACACAGATATGTTTATCAACTAACAAAGGAATTCTACTATATGCAGACACCCGGCGCACGAAAACAATGCGTTAACGACGTTAACGACGTAAATGACGTACATACCTAGCCATCGCTTTGCTTTTTTGTTTTTGTTTTGAGTTTTTCTAATTCGTGTACAGTTTAAGTTTGTTTCTCAAGACCAGATAAACTTTTTGGTCGTTGAGATATTAGATATTTATGCACACATTTTGGTTCTATAAGACATTTTTGGCCATGCAAGCATTTTAATCCATTCCTGATATTTACAATTCAACGTTAAATATCATTTCTTAAGTATATATAATCAAGGGCAGACACAAAGAATGTTGTCTGAACAAGGCCTAATCATATAATGCATTTAGTCCAAAATTAACGTACAATTTCTATATTCCACTAAAGAAACGCAAGGGTCTTCAATGCTGGCTTTCTTTACGATAACTTGAAGTGGCAAAACGTTGTTGTTTATGAAAATTTATGTATTTGAAACCCTTAATCATTATTTTACAATTGATCTTTCTTATGTGAAATTAAGGGGTGCAAATAGAGTTATGCTTTTGTTTAATTAGTATCGGAATTGTTGACATAAATATTTCGAGAGGGCAGGTATTTAACACATAGTTTAGGATAACTTGTTTGGCAGTCACCCTTAAAATAGCAAAACATAAATATATGCCATTCTAATATTTACGTATTAATCTACATACCGTTTCTATCTGTGAATTACAATGGTATAAGACAAAAACAACACGTTATTTACTTTTGAAGTGTCAAATTTGATTATTTTGACATGTCATTATTGACAAAAAGCTCATCTCGCGTTATTGTTTTAATAAATGTAAGGCGTAGTAACACATCGCAATCCCAATTTGCAATTTAAGACCACCTAGTGAAACTAGTAACTGTGATATATTAAGCAGTGCTGCTGCGAAACGTCGTCTCGTGTTATACTCACATTATTATGACTTCGACAATGTCCAAGTAGTCTTTAGTAGTACATGTAGTTTCATTACGTTAGTTCATGATTAACAACAAATTAACACATACTTTATCTTATTCATAAAATGGGAATGTTGTATTTTAGTTAAATAAAGGAGTAAACGTTGTTTGGTGACAACCCTTGTAAAAATACATTTGTGCTGTGAAATTGTCTGTCAGCCATTTGAAGTAAATGTTACTTAAAATCAGATAAACTTACTAAGCAAGTTACAGCTTGTATTATTATAAATACATTTGCAAACGTGATACATTTGTTATTTTGCTCTATTTCAGTAGTTAACCCTTTGAATTATTTTTATCGGGCATATTAATATTGTTTCACGTACTTGCTTGTAATGGCTGTTTTAACAACGACTTTGCACTGACGTTGAAACATAGGGACACGATAATATGTGGAATGACACTAACTGTATTTTTCTTTTATATTAATTGTATTTCTTGCAGCGACGTCGGCTTATGGCGTTAACTATTTGCAACTGATATTATATATACTTGTAGAATGTATGTTCCATACCGTATCGGGTTATGATACATAGAGGTAATAGCATGACAGATGGTGTATATTATATGATATGAATCTATTTTAATTGAGTATTTCTTAAGATTTTAATACAGAAAAGATATAATATCGCACTCTAAGCGGAGAAGTGAAGTTATCGCGGAAGATAAATCTTTTATATAAGAAAACATCTCGTTTTTTTCGATTGAAAATGACAGTAATTAAATTTTATACTAGACATTTCGAAGCGCAACATCTGTAAATCACACAAACACCAACAGACACATCATGACAGTGTGTCTATTGTGTGTGATGTTCTTATAACTTGTTTTGTCATCGGAAACTTTACTTACCAGTCTCAGTTCAGATGAATGTTTGTAGATCTATGTGATATTCACAATGAGCAGTTTACTTCTCATTTTAATACAAATAAAAAGAAATTTTTGTAACGAAATTGCACAATTTCCGTATTCCACCAAAGAAAAGCTATTTTCTTCAATGCTGACTTTCTTTACAATAACTTGAAGTGGCAAAACATTGTTGTTGATGAATAGTTAACGTATTTGGAAACCCTATTCAAATATTACAATTTATCGTTTTCATTTGAAATTAAGAAGTGTAAATAGAGTTAGGCTTTTGTTTAATAATTATTGCAATTGTTGACATAATTATCTCGAGAAGGCAGGTTTGAATCACATGATTTAGGATATTAACTTCTTTGGCAGTCACTCTTGAAATAGCAAAAAATAAGCCACTCTTTTATTTAAGTATAAATCTGCATACGATTTCTATCTGGGAATTACTATGGTATAAAAAACAATACATTTTTTTACTTGAGAAGTGTCAAATGTGATTATTTTAACATGCCATTGTTAACAAAAAGCCCATCTGGCGCGTTATCGTTTTAATAGAAGTAAGGCGTAATTAATATGCATCGCAATCCCAATTGTAATTTATGACCCCCTAGTGAAACTAGTTCTGTGATATGTTAAGCTGTTGCGAAAAGTCGTATTGAAATTTATCGTACATCATAATGACTTTAACAATTTCTAAGTCATTAGTGTTGTGTATGGAGACATGGAATATTGTGCCAAAATGGTGGAACGCTGTGGAGACTGTGTCGCAATGACCTCTGGATAGTGTGCGCGCTTGCTATGGTGTTAAGAGATGCTTTAGTAGTACATGTAGTATCAATACGTAAGTTCATGATTATCGACAAATTAACACATACATCACCCTTTTCATAACATGTGAAATGATAACGATAAGGAAGTTGAATGATGTACTTATGTTTGGGTGGTTAAGCACGCTCTATATAAAATCAACCTGTGTTTACGTAATGCATTTCTATAGAATGGGATAAATTCACGTGTGTTATATTCATATTATTATCATGAAGTGCATGTTGTATAGTTTAATATCTTGCCAAACATTTAGGGCAAATATTTGTTAATTGTTGTTTTAATACAAACATAATTATTTGTTTGTTAATCATAGTGTTTGACACACTCGAGCCCATGCATTATCATATATGCCTTGAATTTCACCACAGAATGTTGGCATTGAATACCGCCTATATTAAGTTATATTTCTAGGTTATTGGTTTGATATAGAATTAAATGTACGAGTTCTGGTGCGGACCACTACACACCTGAACGAGTATAAAATGATATTCCCACTTGTGTCACTCGTGAATAGATCTATAGATATTGTTTTCTATGATCACTCGTGTAATATATTTCTATCTTACGCTAACATTTCCTAGATATCCTTTGTGTATTTCTAAGCATAACTTGTCGCGAGTTCCTGATTTTAGATCATTTGGGTGGGAAAAGTGGTGGTTAAAAAAGTATATAAAGGCATGACATATTCGTGGGTTGACTGAAACACTTTTTAAACGAATGTTAATTAACCGCCATAATAGTAAACACATTTCTGTTCGATGTTTTTGTTTATTATAACATGGCTTAAATTTCGGGTTGTATAGTAATAATGCTTGAAGCTTTTTTCTGACATTTTTGTTATTTTTGAACGTTTTGAATTTATTTGTATGGACCAAAAATCATTATTGACCGAGGCGATAAATTTTTGCGGTCCATATCAACCCTTTTATTTCATGAACTTGACATATCTTTATTGTTTACAACATTCGTTCTTTGAACATTTCTTCAGTTTATATTAAATGCTACTTTATCTTTGATTTTATTTGTTCGCAAAGAATATAAACAATAAAGTTTTGTTTATAGTTCACATTGTAGCAGTTGATGTCAGTTTTGCATTCTATAAATAGATCGGTTAATTATAATAACAGCTGCAACAGGTCAATATCGATAATTATTGACTCAACAAATACAGGTGTGACCAATTGTATGGCATTAATTTATTATTCTTTTCATAATTGTAGATAATTTCGAACCCTTGTTTTCTAATTTCACGAGAAATTGATAAGAAAGTCCTCGTTATAAAAAAAACACCCTTATGTCATTATTCAAGAAGTTCTTTTTTTAGTCATTGTAAGACTCTTTTATTACGAAGTCGGGTATAAACGCAAATGTAATTAGACTTCTTTTACGCGAGTCACCGTGTCCCCTAAGCATTCACATGGCTGGAACAGTGCTAATACAGGCACCAAAGATGGTTACGCTTTACATGCCTTCCGAGTAACGCCAGCATCAAAGCTACTGCATTATCGGTCTCATTATTTTTTCATGAATTTCTTTTACGGGAATTAAATTTACTACCTGCAGAAACATTTAATTGATTACATAAGCTTGTAAATATTCATGGTACTAAACTGGTACTTAATTCGTAAACAGTTTATTTAATTTTATATTTATGTCACATGGAAAATATTTAATTATTGTTCTGCTAGTAAGGCTGCATTAATACTTGTCTCTTGATTTTAAAATGCTTGATTATCACGGTAAATCAGTCTAATAGGTTTTTTGTGTCATTAAATTCGAATCAATTACCTTAATCTTGTATTCTGTTTTATCAAATCATAGTTTCATCTTCGATTTCAACAACGGTCTCTGTTTGCACGCACAGTAAACTCATACTGATCGTAATGAAATACAAAAATTCTGTAATGGCTTTTAGTGATTAGATCGTCTAGAAATAGGCTAAAATGGCTATAGCTCTACGTTGGTTTCTTCATGTTTGTATAATACCTTCTTTATAAATACACATTATCTTCTCGCTTTGTTTTTAAGTGTTATCATTACATGTACATATCGTGGCGCAGATAAATTTTCAGCATTTTCTTTGCACTATGTTAAGTTTCGCCTTGTTGTTATGATGAACTTAATTATTTCTGAAGTACAATTATCTGATCGACCTTTTCCCCACTCATACGGGCATTGTTCGTAAAGAGCATATAAAATACGTTTGTGACAAAAAGACGGAACGTCCTCTGCAAATACGAAACAGGCGCAATGTGTACATTTAAAATATATATTATGAAAATTGAAGAAATATTCAAAAAGAGAAATGTTGCAAACAACGTAGAGTGGTTTATGTTTAAGGGTACATTGAGTATATGTTCCGTCTAAAATCAAAAACAGCATAACAAGAAACATGTGAGCAAGACATGACTAACAGTTAACATGAATTGTATTTTTAATATTTTAATCGTTTTCATTTATTAAAGTGATTCCTCTAGCAAATGCTAAGAAACTCATTTTTGTTTATACTCATGTTTGTCAGACTAACCAAGGAACACATTTTAACTTAAAATGATTAAGATACAGGGTGGTGTGCTGCCCAATACGTGGAAATGCAGGGCAGTAGAATATTTATATTTGGCGAGACACTTGTAGCAAAACCATCCGTCCTGACAGTTATTTTTTGTACAGTATAAAAGTTTTGGTCTACGTATGTATCAGTTAATACAAGAGAAACCTGATTAAAGTGATTCCTCCAGCAAATGCTGATAAACTAACCTTTGCTTAAACTCACTTTTGTCAAACTAACCGAGGAAAACATTTTAAGATACATGGTGGTTTACTGCCCAATATTGGGATTGCAGGGCAGAAGACTTTTTACATTGGGCGAGACACTTGTAGCAAACCCATCCGGCCTGTCATAGTTATTTTTTGTAATGTATAAAAAACTTGGTTTGCGTATTTATCAGTTAATACAAGAGAAACCTATTTAAGGGTATATTTAGAGCAGTAATGGACTGATTAAATACCAATAATCTTTGCTAATATTGAAATTATATTCATAGTTTTGTCATATATATCTCGGCCATGGCATCACATGAAAGATATGCCTTTTACCACGTTTGCTGCAGATGATAGGAATGACAGGCCTGAATATTTTGTGCATTCTATGCTACATATCAATTTGTAGTCGGGGATGGCAGAATCACTATTTTCTTGACAATTGAATTTTATCGATTATGACAATCTAACAATATTATTGACATTTATTTAATAGCGAACATCCTGATGTCAAACCGTACGATTTTATTCACATCTATTATGACAGTCTATAAATGTTTGATGTATAAAAATGCATTTAAAACTCTATAAAGTCCATATTAAAAAATTAAAGGCGTCATTGTTGCATCCGTATAACGTTTTCTTTTTACTGTGACTTTCTTGTTGTGCCAGCTGCAATTTGTTGTTGTGTGCGCCATTTTGTCGGCATGCCTTTGTACGTACACGAAGGTCATACGAGGGATGATATAAAATAAACAAGGTTTTCTTTAAGTGCGCATTGGGCATAAAAACATGTACACGATCATATTATTATATAACACATAAAACCCGGAACGTGTTCCTTACATTCTGACACATTGTTGCCTTTCTTTACCCTCTAGTGTTACAAGTTTTTTCTTCATAAAAATGTCAAAACAGTTGTAGACAGTCGGTGTCAATGTTGACAGTACCTTCTGTGTGACCGTCAATTTTATTTATTACAGTGGGACCACGACAAATCACTAGGAATGACTCTATTTCAGTTTGATATTTTTATTTCTAACAAATAACTTTATTCCCATTAATAATGCAATATATGTGATATAGTTTCCCTTGTAATTGTGTTATCTCTCGATCACGTTAGTAGTAATAAGGTTGCGAAACCGGACACTCGCACCAGAACAGCCTTTCCAAATTCGACATTTAAAACGAGCATCGATATTCATCAGATTTTATATTGACATTTGAGTTGAAGGGATTGTCTTCGTGATTAATCTTTCAAATGCATATTAAAATATTTTATTATAAAGCTAATGTTTGTTCGATGAACGATGTGATTTATACAGCAAAACCTAATTATCCGAAAAATGGAGTATACTCTATAAACCAATTAAAAAATAAAGTATTACATTCAGAAGATGAAATTTTAGCTAAGTGTTAAAGTAAAGGGCAGTGACGGCATGTGAACATTATTATTATGTTATTTTAATTTAAACATACGTTGTGTTGCGTATGGGCCAGAGCAGCAATTTGAAGTAAATGTTACTTTAGGTTACATTGACAGACTGAGCAATCACAGCTTATATTATTGAAATTACATTTAAATATGTGTTACCCGTTGTTTTATGTGAATGTCTTATGTGAATTAGACATATGAAACTATATCACATATATAACATTATTACTGCAGTCTTCGAGTAAGAGCATTACCCTGATGTATGTACATGTACGTAGATACAGGATAAGGTGTCTGTCTTTCATAATGTTTTCTGCAACGGCGTCTACCATATGGCGTTTAATAACTTGTCAACTTAACTCAACATGACTTAATTTCTAAATATGATACAAGATATAACATTGAGAATAGAATATGTTAACAACAATTTTGACAGATGTTGCATTTCTATTAGTCATCACGGGGAGAATACCAGACAGTGATGAACAGTTTGTCACAATATTTTTAACAATTTCATAGAATGATATTACATGTTACATAATATGTATAAATCTCATAGTAGGGACTGCTATATAACTTGATTGATAACTGATATATAGCTTTTATAGAATGCATGTGCCAAACGGTTATAATGCATCGGCTAATTGCACGATGGATGTTTTGTGCCATATGATACGAATCTCTTTTAAGTGTATGTTTCTTTATATTTTAATACAGTAATACAATATACACTCAGCTCTCTAATTGGAAAAGTAAAATTATATCGAAAGATAAAATGTTTCATATTACAATTAATAGTTAAAATGAAAAATAAAATCTTTGAAACGATATTCCATTAGCAAAAGATGGTCCATCGTCTAATTATTGTTGGGAAAATTTCTGTTTGAAGTAAACAGTTCTGAGACTGAGATCGATTCATATAACTTGGGTATCTTGTTTGGCAGTCGCCCTTAAAATAGCAAAATTTAAACAAAAACCAATCATGTTAACAAATGCTGAAATGTGCACTTTTCCCCATACTGATGTTAATTATGTTGCTTCTAATGGCTTACATTTACGTATTAATCTACATAAATTTTCAGCTCTATGGTATAAGGTAAAACAGCACGTTTACTGCTTGAGGAGTGTCAAATGATTTCATTTTAAACATGCTGCTATTGACAAGAAGCACATCTTATCCGTTATACTTTAAATTAAAGTAAAGCGTAATTTAGCATCGACATTCTAGTTTGCAATTTATGACCCCCGTGTGAAAATAGTTTCTTTGATATATGTGTTTGGCAGTGCTGTGGCGAAAAGTCGTAT
>Ga0224511_10004210_pt1 | contig 10780 bp, 4 predicted proteins | sample SF_May12_sed_USG_2_FD_169988 | JGI IMG/M metagenome (GOLD analysis project Ga0224511, IMG submission 169988) | Sediment microbial communities from San Francisco Bay, California, United States - SF_May12_sed_USGS_8_1 | ecosystem: Environmental > Aquatic > Marine > Sediment | place: USA... | reverse complement strand
TCACGTGGTTGTTACCGTACGTCACGACGATGATGAGCACGGGTCCCGGGTATCTTACAGTCCGTCAACAGACGCTCAGGGACAAAGCTGGGTTGCACGTGTTAAGCAGCAAGGCGTTGGAGGCGTTCATCTCGCACGTGCGGGGAGCCACGTGGCACCAGGCAGACGGCAAAATCATCTGGTGGGCATTTACCCATAGAGACTACATCATCACTGGTCTGGCATGGACATGCGCAATACTCTTGTTATTGACGGTTGCCATAACTATCTTTTGGGGAGTAATGCATTTCAAGGCTTTCTCAAATATGGTAACAAACATTTCATTAAAGATGAGAAATGTTTTTCAACGATTTTATTTCATTGTAATTTGTAACAATAAAAAGACCCTATTATTTTATGCAAAAAGTTAGAAATGTGAGAGTTAAAATTCTGGAATGATCTCTTAATGGGAAATAAACAAGATATCTGTGATAACAAGTCGTTGTTTTTGAAATTTTATTTGCAACAAGACAAGCGGACGCCGACGCAAACGTTCTTGCCTACGAAAACTTGATCGGAATAGCTCTACATATTATTCAAAATATTCAGAAGTTAACATGTTTAACCATTGGTTGATGTTTGTATAAATACAAGCAAAAGTAACAGAGGATTAAACAACAATAACTATTACATTAGTGCCAATAACCAATAAACTTTATAAAACGATTAAACTAAAATTTTACTTTCAAAAGCAAACAAAAATGATAAAATATCAATATGTATTATATCACAGTATTATATGTACATAAATATTATATGATGACACTAAAATCTTAAAAATACAAAACCATGCAACCTGTGGTTGAGGCTTGAACCAGAAACGTTCAGGTTATAATTAAAACAATAAGATTTAAATAAATCTGATTAAGTCATTAAAGCAACAGTTGACACAGTATTAAGTATAAATAGTATACATATTTCAAATATAAATGTAAAACAAATGGGCAAAAAGGGCTCAAGGCCACTCATATTAGACAGATTTATTTACCTTACAATTTCAGTAATTTCAAGAGTGTGCATACTTCTATGTTTATTTAAGACCCCACTCCAAACTCAATGCTTCGTGGTTTAGATTGTGACATATCTTAAGTTTTTTTACTCTCAATACAATATTGTATGTTCATTACAATCTTGTTTTCCGGTGCATTAAAACCATTTTATTCATTTTGGAAGACTAAGAGGTTCACTCAAGAAGCATTCTTGCACACATGTATTTTTTTTAGCTATTTAGCCCCCAGTTAAACAGTTGTACAGCACAACCCTGCACTACTGCACCTCCAAAAGATGTCCACAAGGATTTTGATGGAGTACATCATTGAAGTTGAATTGATTTGGTTTTGGAGGCCTGTTAAGGTGCTGAAGCTGTTTACGATATAAACGTACGTATGATACATAGATCAGAGCTACATTGTACTGCCAAAAGTCAATACTGACTTCATAAGACAGGCTTCAAGTCCTGAACATTTGACAATAACCCTAATAGACCTTTTAATCGTAACCAAGGTGGATCCTAGTTGGAGAGATGAACAATCATGACCTGTATTTATAATTGTATGAGCATGTTAGCAGGACTCGAATCACTCTGCAAAATGAAATGCTTTTCGTTTGTTAGTAAAACCGCAGTATTTGCTAATTTTACTTATGTGTTATTTTTCAGGTATAAAATAACGCGGGAATAAATGTCAATTTTAAAGCCGGTGCTTTGGAAAGCTCCATAGAACTCCATAATTCATATTTTGGTTGACTAATTATGTCAACGAAACGCGGCATCAAGAGAAAAAGAGGTATTGTTCTGGGAAGTAATACATTTCCTTTTTTAAATCTACATGTACTCATCGGGATCTTAAAAAAGCCCCCATTTCAGTAGTCTCAAAACTAATAGTAATACCCAATTAGGCCTACGTTTTGTATTGCATTTCACTCCATTGGGTATCAGATTTCCCCGCTATGTCACTAAACCATTTGCGTTTCTTGTTTTAGAAACGATAATTCTCGGACATTATTCTTCAACTTAAGCTTTATACTGCCAAAAGTCAATACTGACTACATAAGGCAGGCGCAAGTCCTGCACATTGACAACTATTCAAACATTATTGTAATGATTGTTAAAAGTAAGCACTTGTTAGATTGTTTAAAACAAATGTAGTTCAAAGAACATGATGTTTTATCAAGCAAACGTAATTTAGACTATTAACTCAAATGAAGTTTTAACAGACTGTTATTTCTTTTTCACTGTCCGCCATTAAAATCCTGGTTGACCTTATAAATAGTCTGAGGTCATAACTCGAACAAACTGTGAGTACCGAGGTGTTCCAAACAAGGTTTTTTATCACTGACTACAATTTGAAATTGAAAGTTCTTATTTTTTTATTTTGAACTCGTTTATAAAAAAAAGTATAGAATTTTAAGGCACATCAAATTCTAGTTCTGACCTTCATAACTTTAACTGCGGAATTTCTCGGTACTTATCAAAGATAAGAGTTATAACGTAGGCCTATTAGATACACCATCTTGTTCCCTGAACTACAAACGTTTTGAACACTCCAACAAATGCTTACTTTTAACCATGGATTTAATTATGGCCGAGATTGATCGTTTCTAAAACTAGAAACAAATGGTTGAGTAACACACGGAGGAAAACGGATATCCAATCGAGTGAAATGCAATGAAAACGTAATTGGGTATCAGTTCTGAGACTAATTAAACTCAAAAACATGTAGATTTGTGAAAAATATCAGTGCACAAAAATTTCAGATAAAATAACTTTTATAATATTAATTATTTGGCAATGGTGACATAACTAATAAATTGGGAGTTATTTATTTTTGCAGTTACTATTACCAAGACTGCTGAAAAGAGTGGTATAGATGTGCAGGCCAGTATGGTGGAAGAACAAAATGGTGATGAGGAATTTACCCACTGGCTCATGAAGTCAGAACCAGAGCCACGCTTCGAAAATGGCATTGATGTCAAGGTTTCTCTTTACATTTGTTTAAAGCGAAGTTCAAATTCAATCAATTATTGTATGTTTATAGCAGTGCTTTTTTTAACAACAACACATTTATAACAACTAACATATATACTTATTTTCACTAATGTTTTGGCTTAAGTACAACTTTTTCAAAATAGAGAGATAACTTTAAAAACGTTGTTGTGATGACATTTTATTTATAATATTAAATACAAAAATGTAGGAGAGAATTTCAGTTGAGTTTCTTGTGTTGCTTGTTTCAGTTTGGTATCGAAGATTTGAAAAAATGCCCAGACCAGACCTCATGCTGGGATGGCGTTAGAAACTATCAGGTGTGATAATGCATGAAACTGTTGTTCTTTTTCTTTTTAATACTGTTTTATGCAAACATCAACTTTTTTAGTCCTGTATTTTCATTTGTATAAAAATTGATGATTCCGAATCTAAAAACACATAGTTTTCTTTGAAATGACAAATGTTTAGTGTATACATACATGTATGTTAATTAATTGAAAAAATATTGTGTTTACTGGATTGTATTTCATACTCAACAAGGCCAGGAATTTTCTTCGTGACAAAATGAAGAAGGGCCATGAGGTGTTCTTCTACCACAGTAACACCAAGGAGCCGGGCATCTGTGCTGTTTGTGAGGTATAGGAAGACACAGCGACACATTTATTATATCCCCCCATTAATGATGTTGTATAAGGGAGAGAGGGGGCACTATTGGAGTCACTCTGTTGGTCGGTTGGTTGATTTGTTGTCTGTCTACATATTTGACATTACAAGAAGTCCTTATTTGTTTGGCCATTGAAATGAGAATAAAATACAATGTATATATATGTTTTCTACATCAAGTGTAGAAGTGCAAGACAATTTTTATTCCTATTGATCCAGGCTTTACAGAGTTATGTTCCCTTGAACTTTGTGTCAAAGTAGTGGTTGTGGTATTATCAGTCACATTCTCTGATAAACTTCTTGTTTAATGACTTGTGATGGTGCCATGTTGGAGAGATTATGATAACTGTTATATGCCACTGTTGAAACCCTGTACTCTGCAGATACATAAATGAAATAAATAAAACTGATGAATATACATTGGTTTTAGATGATAAATTGAATTTTGCAGGTTGTGAAAGAGGGATATGTTGATCACACCCAATTTGACAAGAAAGACCCTCACTTTGATGGGTATGGTGCTTGAAGGATATTGAAATTCACTTTAGTTTACCAGGTTAACGAAGTTGAAACACTGTGTTTTGTAAGAAAATAGCTTACATGGTTACAAGTTGTAACCAGCAATGTGAGCTAACAATAGTTCTAGGTTACATACACAACCTAGACTATTGAAAAAACGGTTACTTTCTTGTAAACTATTAACAAACAATTGCAAATTTTAGATGAAATACGTAATATTTGTTTATAGTTAAATAGACAGAAATATCATCTGCCTTCTCATTAAAGCATCTGTCCTCCAGAATATACTAAAAAATCATTAGTTACAAATATTTCAAAGCATCTCTTCAAATATCTATAATAGTTGTTAGAAATATAAAAAACCTATATATATTTTCACTTGTTTGCTTTGAAAACAGACAATTCCCTTTTCTGCCATCAGGATATTCCTGCTATACATAAGGGCTACTGCTTAAGTAACGCAGTAGATTATGCAAAGAAAATCGATGTTTTCCAACGATTTTGTCTACTGAATTCGTGGTCAGTAATAATAGATTTCTCCACTGAACATAACTTGACCAGTATTTACCGTTAATTTTATTATTTATTTCATTTTTCTACGCCCGAAGTGAAACTTCGGACGTATTATGGTATGGCATCCGTCCGTCTGTTAGCCACATCTTGTCCGCTCAATATCTTGAAAAGTTATTGAGTGACAGTCATGGTACTTTTGAGGTCACTATGCCAAAGGTAAAGGTCAAAGTAGCATTTAATGCAAAAACCGTGTCCGCTTAATATCTTTAAAATTTAATGAGTGACAGTCCTTCTACTTGGTAGGAAGATTGGTCTTGGTCAGTAGATGACCCCTATAAATTTTGAGGTCACAGGGTCAAAGGTCAAGGTCACAGTAGCATTTTATGCAAAAACCATTTCTGCTCAATATCTTGAAAAGTTTATGAGTGACAGTCATGGTACTTGGTAGGAAGATTGGTCATGGTCAGTAGATGACCCCTATACATTTTTAGGTCAAAGGTCAAGGTCACAGTAGCATTTTATGCAAAAACTGTGTCTGCTTAATATCTTGAAAAGTTTATGAGTGACAGTCATTGTACTTGGTAGGAAGACTGGTCAGGGTCAGTAGATGAACATATGAATGCAGAGGTTAAACTCAAGTAAAGTTTTCACCACTAACTTATCAAACGGCTCATCCTTCGGGCGTATAATGCTCCGACATGCAGAGCTCTAGTTTAATTTTTTTTGAGCATCTGGAGGACAGCTGCTTTAAACAGAAAACCATAATTTTAAACCTCAATGTGTGTGGTCTGATTATAATTGCTTTAAATGAAACATAAGTACCCACAAAGCCATTGCATGTCCACAATCCAGGAAGTCAAGTCGGGACAGTCCACGCTGGTACATGGTTGACGTAAAGTATCGTCGAATGCTGCGTCGCTACATCCCCCTGGCGGAGCTGAAGGCCCTGCACGGGGAACACAAGGTCACGGGCGGACCTCTCGCTAAACTGGCCCTCTTCACACGTGCCAGGCTCTCTGTGCAACCCATCTCACAGGGTACGGCACGCTTCTTAATAGCCATGGCCTCCAATGCACCGTTCCGCAAAATTTTAAACTCCGCCCAATGCTGTAGATTTGCTTTGATCTTGTGAAGGCTTGTGAAGGGGTCTTTCTTTTGTGTTTTATAGGTCAGATTGTCACTTGACAATATAATCCTAATCTATTGGATTAAAATTGACCATGTACTGTTATAAATGATTATGATTGACAGTTGCGGAACGGTCCATACTAGTAGTATGGGGCTATTTTGTGGAACAAATAATTCTTTGTGTCTAGGTACATATGACTGTGTTTGTCTGACTACATATTAGTAAATGCTTAGAGCATACAAATTACACCCACTTAAGTACTTTAAGATTATGCAAATTACACCCACTTAAGTACTTTAAGATTATGCAAATTACACCAACTTTGTACTTTAAGATAATGCAATCTGCAACCACTCCTGTACTTTAAGATACGAGTCTATTTTGCAATTCTGTTCCTGCTTCAGTGCTTATAAACATTTATCAAATATTCATCAAACTACATTTACTGCATTAGAGGGTACTCTTTGAGCCATAAATAATGATTTTTACATCGCTACTTTCAAGTTCGTATCTGTGACATTCACATGATGGATAATGACTAACATCAATTCATTCAAGGTCAAGGTCACAATGTCACCTTGCCTTAAATTATAGTTTTGGCTTTTTGACTTACATAATTTTTACCAAATCAAGTTTCATGGAATAACTTAATAAGATACATCAACAACTGTGATTGACATTCCAATGACCCAAATTGATTTTCATGTTGCAACTATTTGGCGTCAACCATCTGTTGCTACTGTTTAGTTTTTATGTTATTCAAATTGTTTTATTTAAAAAATGAATTTTTGTTTTGTTTTAAAATTCATTTGAGAGAAATCGTTCAAAGATAAACTGTATAAAATCATAAGATGTTGTTGCATCACAGCAGTGGTGGCTGAGTGGGAGGTGCTTGGTTCAATCCTGGACTGTTTCATACCAAAAACTTATGAATATGGTATCAGATGCTTCCTTGCTTAGAGCTTAGCATATTAATAGCTCTTGCTTCACTCTAATCTCAAACCTCTTTTTAAATAAATGGATTAGATCTGAAATGAGTGGTCAAGAGAGATAAATATAAGTGAGATGTTGTGGGTTTTTTGTCAGGATGTTGGATGTGTATAATGTATTATGTGTGAGTGTGTCTTATATGTAGAAAACTGCAGTAACGTGTCCCACAATTAACCATAAAGTATGAACTTGTTCCAGGAGAGTGGGACTACATCTTGTCGCTGGAAGATGAGAAGAAATGAGCGACCATCTTCACCTGCGTCTTACCCCTGTGTGTTCATTAGGCATACAAAATAAAAGGCATGTTTTGGGTATCCCAACCCTACCGAGAAATTGGCGGACTGTTAATTTGTTCCAGATATTATTCTTACTTAAAAAAATAATTTCGTTCCCTACATACCTTTTGTGTTTCAAGTGGTTACCCAAAATACAAGTTATTTTCTAGGCATTATCATGAAAACCAAAGCTGGACTTTGCCATTTGCCTAGAGTTGGTACATGTATATAAATAAAGGTGTTAATGTTGAATTGATTGTTTTGTTGTTGTTTTTACTTGTTTATATTTTCTTAAATGTCTTTTCAATGTGTACATTAAAAACCTGTACAGCTGTATAAATACGGTTAAAAGTAAAAATTTGTATAGAACGCATGCTTGAGTTAAGAAGGTTAGCATTGTATTGACAAATAATTATGTTTTCCCAAAAAACTATGTCCTCTGTCTTAAAATCTTTTTTTGCTTATGCAGTTGTTGTTAAAGTACTTATCAGAATAAGCAAAAACACAGCTCTGATAAGCTTCATGTATGTATTTATAAGTGTTTACGTTGGCCCTCATTCTATTAGCATTAGGTATTGCGTTTAACTCAATTGCCCAAGAATCCGTTTTGAACCATAACCTTAAACTCGAGCTAGGTATATAATTTGTCATTTTTTTAATGAAAACCAAAGTCAGTTTTTGAAAGTCGTCATGAATCAATTGCAGAACAGCTTTCATAAATTTCTGGTTAATTACCAAAATACTACGCACAGATGAAAATATTATTTAAGCAGACACTTAAAACAGTCCGCTCCTTAGATACAGAGAGAGGACGCCTCTATTATTATATATACATTTGTATTTGTTTACAAACTCTACGTAAGGTATTATCCATGCGCCAATGTTTTCTACAAACAACGATTACTAAGTTTGCCGTGGCTGGGTAAGAATGAATAGTGTCGTTCCTACGTCACATGGCCGATTGTGGTCTAGTGTGAGTTTGCTGTGACGGAGTGAAAACTACACCGGCACCTGGATACGCGACAATACTTCTCTAGCTTTTAGTCGATACTTTCGCAATACGACCGTTGGCCTTTAAATGGGTTTCTGTTTAGTAAATCATTATAAAATAGGCAGTAATAGCGTCAAGTGTTTAAGTTAAGTGTTGATTTAGCCCTCATATATAGCTACTTGTATAATACAAAAGTTAATCTCTATGAGGCTATAGTCAGTTGTATATGAAGCAAGGTAGACTATATACCTGTGTAACACAGTAATCGAGTGAGATGGTGCATTTAAGAATATATAGCCACTGGATACATGAGCCAACACGCGATGTGGAATAAATGGATATTCGTCTGATGATGTAAGTAGATCTATATTTTGTTGTTTATTTTCTATGAAACATTTAGAAGATAAGTCTGGTTTTAAAACAAGTATATTACTATAACACATAGACGACTAATCTTCTTTTTAATAAAATAAAACTTCTACGATTGTGCACGTATATTATATTTGTTGTGGTTGTGGCATTTTAATAGTACTAGAGTATACAGAAACAAGCGCCATTGTTTTCGTATTAAATGTCATTGTATACAGTATTTTACCAGCATGTCTGGTCTGGTATACAAATAAGAGATTAGTCTCCCAATAATCGATTCCATAGCTCATGTAGAGCAGTAGTAAATGAGGTCACCTAAATGTTTGTCGTGCGAACAGTGACACCTGGATATAATAAATAAATATCGATAAACAACAATATTAATTAAGGTATTCTGCCGTGTCAGTATTAATTTCCATTTGTTATTTATTTATTTTGGAATTTCGATGTGAGCACATCCCACTATTGTTTTAAGGTGCACTGTCAACGTCTGGGCATTTAATGTTTCCGCACAAAGTCAATTAACATTGTCATATTTTAAAATGTCCATGTTAATCAATACAAAAAATTTAATCAATTATACAAAAAACGTGAATACGTACAACTTTCTACAATGTATTAGTATCGAATCAAATTTGTTTTTCCCATTATGTTAGGCAGAGCATGAAACCATTTCTACATGAAAATTCCATCAAGTATGTTCGTTTTTTTAAAATTTGCATATATGTTTAATTTTGTTATAATGATTCCCAAAAGGGCACCGCTTTGTTCGTCCGTCTGTCTATATGTCCGTCCGTCCCTCCGCCCACTTCTTGTCCGGGACATAACTCTGAAACTTCAAGAGATATTAACAAAACACTTTGTAGATAGATCCCATTAAGTAAAAGTGCAGTGCACAGGACCCTCTGCATTGCCTAATTTTGGAGTTATTGCCCTTTGTTAAGTTTTTCACTTTGAACTTTGTCCGGGACATAACTATGAAACTACAAAAGATATCAATTAGAAACTTTGTTAGAGATCTGAAACGTGCATTGCATAAGAACCGTAACTCTGTTTGTCTAAATTTGGAGTTATTGTCGTTTATCCATTGTTACACTTTGAACTTTGTTCGGAACTTAACTCTGAACACAGTATCACTCTAACAGTACACAACATATAACTTGGAACTTCATATAATATCTTTATGCTGATTGTAATAAACACTTTATGGACAAACTACTTATCTGTGTCCAAAACCTATTCGGAGCATCACCCGGTTCGACCGGCTCTTGTTAAAACTAAATATTTTAGGCACCATTGTAAATTTGGCGCATTGCTTCTCGCGAATCATTGGGTTAAGAGCATAATAAAATTAATAACTATAGTTATATACGATTGAAAGTCCTAAGTAGTACAAGTAGATGTATTTCGTAGAACTTGAAGCAATCGTTAGAGAAGCGGAGGCACCAGTAGTACAGTTTTGTGAGAATGCGTCTTATTTAAATCGCCTGAAGTATCATCTGTGGTGTAAGATATCAGGAAGTTTCTCGCAGAAAGGGGATTTTAATTCTGATTTTGTGATCACAAACTGGACGCATACCTATACTTCATGTAGTTGTGTATGACGTAACGCGCCGTTTTGAGCATTTTTTGAAAGGTTAATGTTCACGAGTCACACAAGCATTGACAAGCAAATACCCACAAAAACTGACAGCTCAGAATATGGTATAAAATAGTCCCATTCATTATTTCATGATCTCACTGTTATTAGAATAAGCCGTTTAAACAATGGTTTACCATTACAATTCGTCCACAAACAAGCTCTTTATAATACAAGAGATCAGCTGGCAATATTTACGTGCACGTCTTTTGTTAGTCAATTAATAAGTCATGATAGGGAAGAATGCGTTTCAAAATATCCTGACTCCACGACGAGTCTCTTAGACAGGAGATTTCCATTACTTTATTTTGGTAATCAATTCTAGTCACTTATTTTGTATGTCACGTAACGCGCTGTTTTTGTGCATTTTCAGAAAGGATCATTTTCCTTGAGTCACACAAGGAAATGCCCACTGTTACCGACAGCAAGAAGGCTGCTATAAAAGAAATGAAACAGCGTCTCTGCAAGATATTTCATCAAAGCTATGCAGTCATGTCAAATCATCAAGTTGTGAGGACGAAGAAGCTAGTTCTTCATTTCGATCTGAACAAGACTATCGTGCCCGTGGATTCTGCCACGGGGGAAACGGTCGAGGCGGCTCTCAATGTATATCTGTCCGGGCTTGCCCAAGGCAAGGACAGGGAGGGCGAGTGGCACTCTAAGCACG
>Ga0224511_10004209_pt1 | contig 10780 bp, 6 predicted proteins | sample SF_May12_sed_USG_2_FD_169988 | JGI IMG/M metagenome (GOLD analysis project Ga0224511, IMG submission 169988) | Sediment microbial communities from San Francisco Bay, California, United States - SF_May12_sed_USGS_8_1 | ecosystem: Environmental > Aquatic > Marine > Sediment | place: USA... | reverse complement strand
AAACGCCAAGCCGCGGCGTTTGTTTTGAGCATGCTCAAAGTAAACGCCGCCGCATGGCGTTCTATGCGATTGCACAGCGTTTCCACAGCGTTTGCACAGCGTTGCTGGCGTTTGCACAGCGCGCACCGCGGCGTTCTGCAATTATTTTAAACGCTGTGGGAACGCTGTAAGGACGCCACTCTGGTGTGACAAGGGGTTTAACATAAACTGCATTAAACATTTACATGGAATTTTGTTACTCCATTATTACATGTTCCACTTAAACAGTCTAAATCATGATTTCTCGAAGTTGTTACTAACTGCCGTGTACAAGAATCAAGATATCTATTATCGTGTCTCAAACACCGTGAAACATCGAGAGGCAGAAGCCCTGGATAGTGTTTGAGCTTTACTTGAACTGATTATACCCAGAACACAGTCGTTGTCTTTATACTGTTATAGTATATAAGGCACATGTAGCGTAGGTTGTTGTGTTTTACACGATAAATCCCTTCCCGTGGATTTGTTTTTAAAATCACCACTCCTAAGTAATCGTCTTGTTGGTTTGCGCGTTATTTGATGGCGTCGTATTCATGCATTGTGACAATTCAAGTCAAAGACACTATGTATGCTGTCTACAATGCTTTCAACCATGATGGCATATTCGCCACTAAATATTAATTTGAGGTTTAACGTGACAGGATCAACGTCTAGAGAGTTATCATCCATGTAAGTTTTCAGAGGTAATTTTCATACTTTTGTTACCATCTTCAAAATTATAGTCCTGATTCAGACGCTGAAGAGTAAGCGGATGTTAGTATTAACTAGGGTGATTTTGTTATCGGGTGTTATCGGTTGCCCGCGATATACTAGCGTTACAACCGAGCCAAGGACGTTTAAGTGTAGTATTTATTATCACTAATGGTGTAAACGACTAAGTAAACCTGTAAGCAACGACCGCATGTGTCATGCAGATATCATTTTACAAAAATAAAGCGAAGGTGTCAACACTTTTAAAGACTTTTCTCTGCTTTCAAATGGTCATACGTTCGAGATGTATCTACCACATGTGTGTCCGTATGTTAGCCTGAACATAAACATAGTGTTTCGTAAAAAATGCAGACCTTGCAAATCGTTCAGATCAGCCCGCCAACACCGGACACCAAAACACATTCAAACCATTTATGCATTGATTCAATAAGTTTAATAGATTGCATTCAACCTGACCGGATGATGCAGGATACCTTATAATCAATCAGAAAGCTTGTTCCAGATCAATATATAAATAACAAGTTTTAAACGTACTGCCAAATCGACCAAGTATATATTGAGGCAAAAACGCTATATTTTGGTAGGAATTGTTTGAGATTCAAAATATTTCATCTCAAAGAATTCTTTGCTATTAACGACAGTCTGTGATCATTACGAATACTGCACAGTACAACGGGATTCTCTGACTCCTTCGCATTGTCGGCAATCAGTATTTTAACAGAAACACAGCCCTCCTCAACGTGGAATTTAATTGAAAATAAAGGCTCGTTTAAAATCTTTATCGTGAAGGTTTTAATTATCTGTACATCTAACCGATTCAACATCTAACGGTTCAATTAGCTTTGAAGTTATTACTTTTTTTAAGAGTTCGTGTATTTTTAGAAAGTCATTTTAATACATAAAAAACTATAGTTGTGCTTGTTATTTAGGATAACACACACACACAAATACACGTTTATGTTGATAAACTTTTATTCTAGGCAGGTTTACATCTTATACAATACATACAGCAACAACATTCGGAGAATGTTAAAATCTTAATGAGGTACTGTCATACAATTATAATATAAAAGTTCATACTAGATATATTCCCAATAGCATTTAGACATTTAAAACATGAATTATGAACACTAAAGTGGTTGTTTAATCACTAGCGGATAGAGCTGGGACGATACAGTCAGTATCGATACAGTATCGATACATGCATCAACCGATACGTATCGATACGACCATCATGCTGTACCTATACAGATGAATGTGACAGCTGCAAAAACAACGAATATTCAGGACCCATAACAATTAGTTTTACACTTGATTTTCATACAATTTAACAAAACACTTAAGCATATTGAGTTTGCTCTTAATTATGTTGAACTTCTAATGTGTGGAAAAATCTATCATTTTGTTTTAGAACTAGTGTTTGTAGGATTCACAGTATAGATCAATCCAAAACATTTTCTATGTTTTTGAAATCCAAAATTCTTGATTTTGAAACCTTAAGTCGTGTACATGTGTTTCGTATCGAATACGTATCGTATCGGCAAGGTCCGTATCGAATACGTATCTATACGGCTGATGACCGTATCGTCCCAGCCCTACTAGCGGATTCAGGTTGGGGCGCACCAGGAGCAACCCCCCCCCGGAACGGCCGCGGACCTATAATTGTTTATGCCAAAAATGCTAAATGTCTTTTTTTTTCGCTCGCTTCGCTCGGACGTCAGTTTAAAATCAAATATTAATAACAACATGGACAAATTATGGCAAAAATAAAAGTCATACGTCAACTTTCAACACTATCCATGAGTTTCTCCCCCTCCCCGTTGTCAGAGGGGCGTTAAAAATTATTGAAACTGTTGATGTTTGAAGGTACTTATTTTAAGTATGTTTTGGCCAATATTCTTTTACATTAACAATTTGGTTAAAAAAGAAATCGCCAGCGAATCGAGCCGTTAGGGGCACGCTCTAATAATTGTGCCTTACGATTTAAACAACGATAGGTACAACGGCGAAAATCAGAGGTTAAAGAATAACGATAACATATTCATACAATTATGACAATCGTCTTCTTACGCTCGTATCTTTCTTAAGATAAAATATCCAGATTTGCTAATAACGGCCAATGGTCAAAAGGTTTGTGAACTTAAGCAAGTTACTAAAGTGTCTCATAAACCAAATATTTGAGTCTGGGTCATAGATAGATAGGTTTACAAGAGGTACTGACTTTTCTTATTTTCATAAATAGAAGACTATATATTCGCTTACGTTTATATGTTGTTCTCTCTGTATTGCTTTAATAGTGTGATTTTGATATTGTGCGTTTGTTTCTTCCTAAAGTTTGCCTGATTTGCATGTTGTCTGTATAATATTTTGTCCGATTTTAGACTAAGATGATGAACGCAAGTTGTTTGTTGTTAATACTGTTATATGGGTCGATCGCAATGTGCAGCAAAACCCGATTTCTCCCCGGTCATAACCGTAAGTTTACTTATACAATTGAAAGTGTGTTAATAATTTAGATTCGTTTCATTCACTGGACGTTTTATCTGACTGTTATTGATTGTGTCTCATATGCACGTACCTACACATGTATATCAGTTAATTTGCTAATATTTGAAAATAGGGCTGTATGCGTTCTTCAGTTGACGTACCTTCGATGACACAATGGATGTGTACCCAATTGAATTCTGGATTCGACACGTGCTATCCTGCTTGCGTACAAGGAGTTCATCTTAACATTCATGGCGGAGTCGACGTCAATTTAGGAGAATTCGTGTGCCGTACTATTGTATGCCCACAGTAAGTAATGGAGAAAATACAATTGTAATGTATGTCATGTAATACTTTTATGAAACCAGAATTAGTTAATGATGATGTGTTTATAATATTTGACACATATGTTTACGATATTCTGTAGTTGTTACAAACCAAATTAAGCTTATTATTGTCTACATAAAAGGCGATCGGTAGGCTTTCGAAGGTTGGTAGAAAGAAAAGAAATATTAACTGAAATAGTTATCCGTTAAAACATGTCCTACAACTTCATATAAATATATTGTTTCACATGATTTAAGGTACGAATCTGGCACGCTTACATGTCCCCCATGACCACTGACGTCGCCAAGACAACAATACAGGAGAACCGTTAGATTATCAAAATCACGTGGTCTCATGAATAAAACATAAGAAGTGACTTTGTGATTACTCAGTACATGTTTAATACAGCAGTGCTGTGAAACATGTGTACACCAAATTCATATATTTCCATCTCCGTGGCTCGAAACAACATATAATGACAAATTATTTTGTTTACCCACATCTTTATTAGTATTTGGTTTTATTACTTCTTTTCTTCTCGACAATGAATACGAGACACCAAGCTTAATCTGATGCAGTTGTCCCTCCTAGCTTGCTCAAGTAATAAAGCAGTAAGCTGCCTCCGGAGCAACGACGCCGGTACGTGTGTACACTGGAACGCAAGTTTGTGTTTTGACCTAATCAGTGCTGAAAACGACATTTTATTAGTCCTTTAGTCAGTCAGTCAGTCAGTCAGTCAGTCCGTCACACAAACAAACAAACAAACAAACAAACAAACAAACAAACAAGCACACGTGTAAACATAATTCCCAGTAGTATACAATTTAGGGATTGCGAAATATTCTTATTTGGACAATTTCATTTCATAATTTAAGGTCATACATGTACAAGTACTTTCAAGTTGGTCATGTTGAAACAGTAAACTTATTAGTATGCCTTATCAATACTGGTTTTGTTATCGCCTTAGTAGCTTGTAGTCAACAACAACGAAGTCTGTATTGAGGACACGATAGTCTACTGTACTATTAGAACAACTCAGAAATAAACTTTATATCGAGATGAAATAAAAACGTTGTTTTGTGTCAAATCCGTCACTATCCGGATTTACACAATTAACAAGCATTCGAAAAACTGTTTTGTATGTCAGCAAAGATAGAAGAGTAAGCGCTATGTCTAATTCAGTTGTCTATCAAAGAGAATGTATGTCAGGAAGCAGTCAGGTGCTCGCTAATGAAAATACATACGTACTTGTGTACCCAGACTCGCGGGCTGACTTCCGATATATTTGCCTATTAAAAATTAAACAAAATCTAAACTTGAAAACCTGCTGCTGAAAACTCTTGTTTTTGTTATTGTATGTTCAGAAGGTTTGAACCGAGAAAGGGAAAGCCCTGAGGAAGCATAGCTTGCATGGGGAAATAGCAGCGTCGGTTTGATTGAAGCTGTTTATCAGTGGTAATAAAATATGCCGCATTACTGACGCCCCCTAGCGCATGAGCGGACTCAATTGGCAAATGTTCATAAACATACCAAAGCATTTTACTAATGGGCAAGGGTTAAACATTGTTGAATCGTCTTTCATTATCTTGATGAACATAGTCAATAAAACAGCTTTTTGCTGAGTATATATTTATGACCTCTCAGATAGACACTTGCGGTGGCCGTTATAACGAGCATATTCATTGGACAATTATTACGTGCGCACGTAAAGCTATTGTGTGGACACATAAACGTTATTGCGTGAGCACGTGAAAGCTACTGTGGCGCACGTAAAGCTATTGCGTGACCACGTAAACGGTATTGCTTGCGCACGTAAAAGCTACTGCGTGCGAACGTAAAGCTACTGCGTGGCCACGTAAACGTTATTGCGTGCGCACATAAAAAAGGTTTGATTGAAGCTGTTTATCAGTGGTTATAAAATATGCCTCATTACTGACGCCCCCTAGCGCATGAGCGGACTCAATTGGCAAATGTTCATAAACATACCAAAGAATTTTACTCATGGGCAAGGGTTGAACATTGTTGAATCGTCTTTCATTATCTTGAACTATTTAATTAACATAATACTACACTGTGGCCAAGGCAACCGATTGCTAAACGATCAATTTACTAGGAAATTTGTTCTGTTATGTTCAATTTTAATTATAAATAATTTTTTTTAGATAAAATGCATTTCTTACATACGTTCGAGACAAACTCGTTCACTTGATTTTTCATTAAATTGAAACAACGCAATTCAAAAGTGTTGAGTGGTGTACTTACATGAAAGGATATTGCTTCATTTGAAAAAGAAATGGAGTGTTTGTTTGAGTTCAAGACCAATTACAAAAACTAATATAGAAGAACCGTATAATTTAAATGACTTAGCACAACTGGGTTTACTATAAATGTATAACTGGGCTAAACCGTTAGTACGTATATAGGATGCTGGCCAAGACTGTGTGTGATCGAACCCTAGCGTTACTTTTGATCCTTTGTTTACATTAAAAATTTTGTTTACTGTAGACTTGTTTTATGTTCGACAAAACCCAAAACAGATGTTTAAGGAATATTGAACTTAACCTTGCATCTACATATCATAATTGTTGTTATGTATCCAAATTGGATAATTTTTATGCTATCATAGTACACTATTTAAAAAAACGGTCAAAATGTATCATAACACTAAAAATGTATAGTAGACTATTTTAACAAGGAATGTCTATCGTACGATAAAGTGCGAAATAAGTGATGTTTGTCCAAAAATACTTTTAAAACATTTTAAATACTCCCTAGGCAACTTGTATTCTAGGCGATGCTTTTTATGTGGCTTTGAATAGAGTTCCGTTCATGCGCTAATGGGCGTCAGTAGTGTGGCATCTTTCAATATCACTTATGATCAGCTTCAACCAAACCGAGGTTACTATTTTCCAATGCATGATATGCTTCCTAAAGGCTTTCCCTTTTCTAAATTTGAAACATTTGAAATGAATTGACTTAAAATAAAATGCCGATACATTTAGTAACAATAACTATCCATGTACACCATTTAAGTTATGTATGGCCATTGTTTTGTGTGGATATATCAATAATTAATTTTAAAAGTTAAAACGTACCTATTGGAATATGTCAAAACGGTTCAAATAAATCGGTAGTAGTTGCATGAACAATAATTTTGCTGTTACTTTGCGTCGCTGGTTTTGTGACATATAGCGTTTATACTCGAAAGCTATATAATAACAGTTACTGTTTTATTGTTGATATTGTTATAACTGTCACAATACATCAACATACAAATATTTTATACTGCCTTCGAAAATCAGTTTACATGTACATGAACGATTAAACATAGTTTAGGCAAATTGTTAAGCTAACAATTAAAAAAGGCTGCGTATCGTTTTCGCAATTTAAAGACAGTTTCACAAATTCTCTTGTTGATTCTTTTAAAGGTGCACTTGTTGAAAAAGAAAAAAAGAAACGTTTTTATATACAGCTCAAGTAATACCTTCATATTTTATTAAGGATGTGTTTAATGTAACCCTAATAATACGTATCTTACCTACGTTATTGCGAATTTCGGTGTATGATCAATTTTTATGTTATATCACAGGAAATGATATTATCTTTAGTAGCGTTGTAATAACGTATAGACTAATGATGTTTTCTCTGCATATCATTTTCCGTTCTTTTAACATAGACAATTTTAATACGAAACGTCAAACTTAATAGCTTTATCATAATAAAAGTGCGCAACAAAATGGATTTCATGATCAATTTAATTCCTATATTATAACATGTAATTATAGATAATATAATATAAATAGAAGAGATGTTCAAAGAAAAAATGTTGTAAACAATGTGGACAAGTCAAGTTTATGGGCACCATGACAAAATGGCCCGTACAAAAACACACAGAACATCACAAACACGGAGTATACAAAGACGCAACATACATAAAGAAATAACTATTTATTGTGAAACCGTTTGTGAACATCTGGTAATCAAGGAACATTACATGTATATATCCCACATATTGACCGTACAAACATTTGATGTAACAATTTTACAATTAATTTTGAGCAATGATAATCCTTTAATTTTGTTGGAAACGTACGTCTATTTTTTGGTAAAACTTAATTATTTCATGATCTAAATGTTCGTCGCTTTCATTTTACAGTAATTAACACACTTAAAATAACTGCTGTTTAAAGTCCGTTTAATCTTCTTATCAACGTTAACAGCATCCTAAAGTTGATTTATGGACGCCGCGAGTTTTATTCTTGATCGGTCTCACATGCATGTATATGTAAAGTTGACGATCATTATTAACAAATACTTTTTGTTAAATCAATAGTGTAGACGAACCTTTGGGACTTTTATGCTGTATTAACTTTGTGTAAATTTGGTCAATATCATATTTTGTCATATAAACACATATGTATGTTTAATGTGATAAATTTATTGAGCCAAGTAAGCAGATTTCGCAGAAGCGTTAATATAAGAAACTGTCACATATAGTTATCCATGCATGTTAAAATATAACAAAAAATGTTTAAAATATAGTGACCCGCACATTTGTCTTTGTTTATTTATGTTTCGACCATTACGTTGCTACAGTTAACTTGATTTCAATCGATATGTTCAGATGACTCGATGGTGGTAACGCAACAGCCTGCGGTGCGAGAGTACTAGGGTTCAGTTTCCGGCTATGGCACGGATCTTTATGCTTGCTTTTTAGCTCACCTGAGCACAAACAGACAAAAATAAAGGTTTATTATATTTTGACTTTATTTTATCTTTATAATGTTTTTTCATTACATAGTATACCTTCATTATAATAAAAGGATTATGGCTTAACGATATCATTTAAATCACTGAATGATGCTATTTGATTATACGATTAACTGCATACGTTCAAAATGAAGTTGAAATTTACCACTTGACATATTAACAATGTTTTACATTAGTTTTTAAAGAAAAAATTGATAAGTAAACATAGACACTTTAGGGTTGATAAAGAACAGAATACCAAATAGTAAACTATTGGTCAAAACCTGGTTTCAAAGTCACATCGCAGCTTCATAATCAGTTCTATCCACTTTGCCGACTAAAGAAATGGGCGTATTTTTGCACGTACAAGGTCGCAGTCATTTTACCTTTTTAAATTAGACTCAATATTTTAGCGTATAAATAAACATTAAGTTTGGATTATTCAAGCGCCTTGTGGACATGTACTGACCAATTCAAGATACTCGACTGAATTAATTATTACACTAGCATGAAGCTTTTAAAATATATATTACTTCATTGTAGTTGCAGTCAGTTTCAGCCTGAACACTTTATTGTTCATATAACGTTCACTGGGTGTGCTTTGGCGTAAATTAAGGAAGAAAACGAAATGTAGTGCTTCCTCAATCAACCACTCCTAAAATGAAATTATGAACGAAATAAAATGTTTAGAATGTAAAATCCCATCCAATCAGCAATTAATGTGCGCCTTAGTAGAACGTTTCCTTTCAAAATGAAGTTAATTGTCAACTGGCTTCTTTTTAAGAAGCACATCATGTGTGCTTAAAATATTAGTCTGAAAAGGATCTGCATTTAATATTGTTTGTACAAGATGATGAGAATTCCATCTAGTGATACGGCTTGTAGTAACATTTAAAAACGTTAAACTTTGTACATGAACAATGTTTGTATTTTCGCTACAATTTATATGCCATGAAAGTAACATTTGTTTGAAGTCATATTGTTTAAGTTAATGAAATTATTGATATTTTTATAATGCTGGCGTTGTGTTCTTGAAACTTATTAAATGCATTTTTAGCAGATATAAGCATACGTTTGTCACTTAGTTAGTTAATATTGATTTCGCTGCTAATTAACTTACATAACACTTAAATAACGTATTACTAGTTTTGAAATGTGCACAGCGGTGCTTGTTTTTGATCCAAAGGTTAAAGTGTAATTCGCCAAAAAAAAAAAAAGAAATCGTTAAAAATCTGTAAACTGCAAAGTTACTTTAAGAACAAGCTAACAACCTTTGCGGTCAACGTCAAATAGTATCATATGAAAATAAATGATACCAGGCGACTTTTGAAGCTTCTTTTAGATGCACATTCATATCACGTGGCAACACTTATTGTACTTTTGTAATGACTTTGTTTAGTTTAATTTGGATATCATGTGTCACATTGTGTGAATGAAAACGACGAAATAAATGTTATTGACCGTTATGCGAGTGTACAGCCTATGTAATGCATAAATCCAGTAATGGCTTTAATCCTTATAATAAATATAATTTGACAAAATATAATAGAAATCCAGTTAGAATTTTACCATAATGTAGCTGCTTACATTAAATCTAAACATATCTAAAATAGCGATTAAGTTATGGACCTAGCTAAGGTCTTTTTAAACGGGAATACATGTACTTCTGTTGCGTAGTAAATATTGCCCTTCTGACGTCGAGCAATATATCCACACCAGAAATCGTACATATATTTTCATATCAAGGTAATATTTTAAAAATATCCTGCTAGTGTATTTACACTACGTATAAATGAAACACACCGAAAAATAGCAATAGACAATGTTAGTTTGTGTCACATACATATGTGTTGCATACCTTTCAGCAACTAGAGCAAGTACGCACTTTGCAGCATCCGCTCTACAGTACCAGGGTTTAATTACAAACACCATCCTATACACAATTTGAATGCATACTAGCAAAGCATGCCGTTATTACAACGACCGGAACACCGTTGTATGAACGAAACATACGTAATGACATAAACACCCTCTTACAGATGCACTTCGCCATGAGTAAAATAACGAACTGTATAAATTACCAATTTCCATTTGCTTTCTATTAACTGCTATTCAAACGGTATATAATATAAAGCAAGTATACAATTCAAATTTCAATTATTATTATTGTTTTCCCCATTTAGCCTTTTCGTGACCTTTTATTACAGTGTTGTTTGAAGTTTATTGGTGAGTGGATGTTTTAGACTGTTTTTAAATAGGACAACGTTTTATGTCTGTCTGCAAACTTTTATTGAGCTGATGACAAAGGTATTGTGCTATCACCAACAAGTGTTTCTATAGAAGTGCGAGTCAGACTAGGGCAGCTAGTGTTAACACAATAAATGATAAATATAGATATAAACGACCGCCAGACAGAAAATTAGAATATCGCGATACAGACAGTTTATTCATATCTTAATGCAGGGTA
>Ga0224511_10004208_pt1 | contig 10780 bp, 4 predicted proteins | sample SF_May12_sed_USG_2_FD_169988 | JGI IMG/M metagenome (GOLD analysis project Ga0224511, IMG submission 169988) | Sediment microbial communities from San Francisco Bay, California, United States - SF_May12_sed_USGS_8_1 | ecosystem: Environmental > Aquatic > Marine > Sediment | place: USA... | reverse complement strand
ACTTTCTTAAATTAATTATTAATCTTAATTTGTCAATGTTCAGGACTTGCGCCTGCCTCATGTAGTCAGTATTGACTTTTGGCAGTATAAAGTTGAAGTTGAAGTTTACTTGATACTAGACTTAGCACTCACTAATTGACAGCTGACTTATGTGAGGAAGCAGTCAGTTGCTTGAACAGTAAAGAAGCTAGTACAGGTGTACCCAGGAAAGCTTGTTAGAAGACCGACTGCTGTGAAATAACTGTAGGCATAAAATAAAAAATTAAATATTTCCCCTCAGCCACTGAACCACCAAGAAAGCTGTGACTAAAAGAATTTTTTTCGGCAATTTGTGGGTGTTTTTTTAATCATAAGGACTTTCTTTTTATCTCAGGTTAATATACATCAAGCCTGAGATTTATTTGGGGGAAAATACACTTAAGAAAAAATAAATACACCTCATAAGTCCCCCTCATCAACATGATGAAAATGGTTGAATTTCATACAACAAGTCAGCTTTATTTCATATGATCATCTTTCTATCCTGATAGGTAAACCATCATCTAAATCGAAGAAGTCATGTAAGCAGCCCAGAGAGATTACAGACCATGGACTGGATGCTGACGATGTTCTAGATGAGTCTACAATGGATGATGTATTGGGAAACGAAGACTCCATTCTTGACAACGTTGAGGAAATGCTTGACTCTATTGAGAGTCAGCTCATGGACTCTGATGATGGTAGGTCTGTACCTGGTAATTGGTGAGTTTTTCTTCTTTGGAACTAGGGTTGTTATGCCTCTGCCATGATATGGCGATGGGCATTGAGTGTTGCTCCTGTCCGTCCGTCTGAATTTCTCCTGAATGCAACTCCTCCTACACCACTGGTGGGAATTTGATGATACTTTACCACAATGCTTAGTTTTGCATAAAGGCTGGACTTTGCTGTAACAAGTTCTGTTCAAAAGTTATGGCCCTTGTGTCAAGGCTCATGGCGGGGGCATTCGCCACATTCTGTTACAAGCTCTAGTTTTTAAGTAATGGACACTGACCCAAAAACACATAATGCTGTGAAATATAATAACATTCTATTTTCTTTTAATTATTCACTTTTAACATGTTTAAATTTTCTAAATGTTGAAGGTATTTGGTTAAATAGTATACTAAAACTAAAAGAAATCTAATGGTAAAGCAAATGCTATCAAAGCAAGATAAATAATGTAATCAGCATTTACTGTTTAAAGTAATGTATTTTATGGAATAATTGTAGCATAAAAAGTTGTTATGACAGTTTCTACATGTATTTTCCTCCTATTATTGAGCCTGCTTGCAATGAACGCTATATAGCCATCCCTTTTTGTTAGGTATTTGTGCCATCCTGCCTCCATTGTTCCTTTTGACACCTCAAAAGGTGTGGTCAGACTGAGGTCAAAGGTCAAAATTGGTCAGTATTTTGTTTGGCCGAACTCTTCACCATAAAATAATGGATTTAAAAATAAGTTGGCACACATGTTTCTTTAGTTATACGGAGAGTTGCGCAGAAAAATCTAATTGAAACCATAAAAGGTGTGGTCAAATGTAAAGACCAAAAGTCCAGATTGCTCAAGGTTATGTTTGTCTAGGCTTTAACCTCACCATGGATTGATGGATTTTAAAATAACCTGGCACAAATTATAACAAAGATTACACTGAGTTTTGCACAGAAGAATCATAATTATACCTTAGAAAATGTTGGCAGACAGGGGTCAAAGGTCAAAATTATGTTTGTGCAGAAAAACACTCTGAATCATCATTACGCGGGCTCGATAATGCTGCCCTTCCGGCAACAGATTTCTTGTTTGTTAAAAATGATATTAAGTATTATTATTTTTCAGACTCTGATTTTGCTCCTGAAGACTTGGTGGTAGTGGAAACAAAAAGGAAAAGAAAAGGTAACCCATTCTAGTTTTATTCATTTGATCTTTATAAATACATAGTAAAATCTAAAGGCCTCATTATAAAGATGGTCCATTGCTGATTTCATACTTAAAACCTTTTTAAAACACTATGTACCCTGTATTATGTAACTGAAACTATACATGTATAAACCTAAGGACAAATGTATATATCTCAAACTTTCTGCCTGACCTTACCACTCTTCTGAAATTCTTTTAAACTGTTATACATGTGTACATGTACTGTGAAATTATTTAAATTCATGGGCTGACAATTTTGTGGTTTGACAAGGATGGACATGTTGTTGGACACTTGACTTCCTGGATTTTAGATGTTTGAAAGACAAGAGTTACATTTTAAATATTTTGTTGGGATCTTAAGGCTTACGGGGCTATGCTTACGGCGCTTAATTGAATCACACAATTGCAGCAATACAGAAGAATCATAAACCTAGTAACATTTAAGAATATGACATTATAAGATAAATCACTGCGCAGCTTTAAACTATTTTTAATTATTTTTATTTTGAAACAAGATTTAACAGTTTACACTCTATTAATATTAAGTGGAGGTAAAAATGTAAGAAATTACTTTCATTTACATTTTCAATAAAGGGTAGATAATTTCTGTAACAAATGTTTAAAAAAAACTACATGGTTAAAAAGTGCAATTAAAATATCAAACATATTATTTGTGTTAATTTAATTAAATTATTTAATAAACTTATGCATTTTTCATTTGACAATGCCAGTTAAGCGCTGCAAGCCTTAAATTCGTGGATTGTCTCACCCACGAATTAGACGAAATTAAATTCCCAACGAATAAAAATGATTTCACAGTATATTCAAACACCTATTCAATATTTAAAAAAAAGTTACTTTTAAAGGGCGAGTAACTAAAGACACAAAGAAGGTGAGAATTGTAAGTCCACCATCTACACAAGAACATGAAGACCCAGAAGACTCAAAAGATGCATTCGACTTTACAGATGAAGAAAATACAGAGGGGAAGTTAGCAGAAGTTGAATCATACAGCATACCAGAGAAATCTGCTAATATTCCAATCACAAAACTGAAATTTGATAAAGAAATCTACACAATGGAAATGAGTGAAGAGAAGGAGAATGAAGAAATTATTTTGACTGTAAAGAATGCTAAAATAGAAAAGATGGAGAAGAAAAAGTCATCTAAGGAGACATGCAAGAGGCAAAATAATGTTGAAATTGATGATACAGAGGTGAAAATGGGGGGAAAGAAAGGCAAGGAGAAGAGTAATGAAAAACAAGATAAAAAAGTAAAGATAAGCAAAAACAAAGAGAAAGATGAGCAAATATCTTTGCCAAAAGAAGATACAAAACATAATGATGTTGACAATGAATCAAAGACAACAAATAAAAAAATCTTGGATAATAACAGTAACCAAATATCTGTTGTGGATAATGAATGTGACACAGAGAAAGCAAAAGAGGAGGAAGAAAAGGAAATGAATACACAGGGTGATGAGAAAGAAGACCATGATGTTAATACATCAGATAAGGTTGATAAAGATGAAGAAACAACGAAAGAAGTAGTAGAAGAAAATGATGACAATAGTGAAAATAATGATAATGATGACGAATTGGACATATTTGGCGAAGACAAGCTTGAAGACACTACAAATGCTATTGTAACACCAGGCGACAGACCGAGACAAGGCCTTAACTTGGATGATGTGTCAGATGCGGAAGATGACATTGTAGGAGGGGAAAGGACGATGTATGGAGATGACACAGTGAGGGGAGATGAGAAGGTTACTGAGAGGCAAGACATTTATGCACCGAGAGAAGTGTCAGGGCTAGTTCCTGTCCACGATCTGGATGCCGAGGATAGCGACCCATTTGATCTCATGGAGGAATAGAGAAGTTGATATTAGTTGGCGTATGTGAGGGACGTTCAATAATTCTGTTATTTATGGAACCGTTACAATATCTTCAGCTAAAAAATAAGATTTGACTATGAAATGAAATAAAGAACCTTGCTAATAAAATTTGCAAATTTAATTTCAAACTGTGTGCTTACCATATGCGTTTTATTTGCCTAATAGTATATTAGTACATTAATTGCAATTTAGTGTCTTGTGTGGATACATTATCATGTTTATGCAGATATATAAAGTGAATTAATTTCAGTGTTTGTCTTATTGACTGATGGTGTGGTTTCTGTGATATTTTGACTTGCTTCAACTGTGTTTGATGCCATTAATGATCATTTCATTATTTAAATGTTTAACCTTTTATGTTAAAATATGTGAGCAGTGTTTGGTCATTGTTGATGATGATGCAAGTAGGACTAAAGTTTATTCACTGAGCTAATGTTGGCAATAATGCATACATGTACATGTAAAATTATGCATACCCATTTGAATATAAACGTTTATTAATGTTGGTGTTTTGCAATGTTTTCTTCATTCATTTTGCCATCAAAGAATTGTATTTAAACATACTACTTTTTACATGTCATTGTACTACTATGTTTGTTGTTATATATTCAGTAGTGAAAAATAGTGCTGTTTTTCCAATTTGTTATGATATTGTGAAAATCCAATGCGATTCTGTGATTTAATCATCATCAATATATTCTGTGATAATGTTTTAGTATTTGTGATAGTTTTCTGTTAGTTTAAAAATAATAAAAAAGTTACAATGTTTACAGTTATTTATGTTTTTTTCTGAAAACCACAAACATACTTAGAAGGTCACAAGCGCAAAAGGGATCAAATGACCAAAAGGTACAGTGACTCTTAACTGATTGGCTTTAAAGGATTGGCGTTCCTGTCACCCTTTCGCTGGCGTCGGCACTTGCACTTTGATGGTGAAGTTTGATGAAATGTGATATCCCATAAACTTATTATTTCAACTATGGTTAAATTGTTCAGCAAAGCACAGGTTTGCTTCGCAATTTTAGTGCAACAGAATAATGGGTGCATTCATCCTTATACTTACTATAAGTTATAGTAAGTGTACTCAGAAGACCATTGAATAAATGATGAAAAAATCGAATTCAAAGGGGACGCAACATCAACAGAACGGCACATTTTCTATCAGTGAATTTTCTTGTAGTACATGTGACATTGCATGTTACATGTATTTAGGTCGCCTGTGTGGATTTGTAATAACTTGAACGCATTTAGCAATGACTGCACTTTCGTTAAATTCTACATATTTTTGTTTACGTATATTTTGTGTTGTTTCCAATGTAGTGCTTTAGAAAAATATTAATGTGTCATTATAAGGAAAAAAACTAAAATACTTTATAAGTTAATTTTGCTTGTGTCTAGAAGTGAATGTTGTGCGTAGTGCAACGTTTGGAACATATTTAAAAGTACATGCAGTAAAATGCTTCTTAAATTATTATTTTGTTACAACTCCGAAATGTGTGCGATCGATATACATGGTATTGTCAAGATAATAAAACGATCTACATGTATCAGCTGTTATAAGATAACGTATACCAACTTATTCCTGTATGGATATGGCGTAGATGTGTGAAGCTTTAGTGAATGGACTAATATTGCATTAAATTGAATTATTATGAACGATATATTCAACTGCATTGCATAAAACCTTAATATAAATAGAGATTTTCAAAGAAAAAATGTAAACAGTGTAGAAAGGTCACGTTTAAGGGCACCGTGACAAAGTGGTCCGTACAAAAACAAACGCATACAACATAGCAAAACACGACACCGTTTGGAATATACATGCACAAATTATATTAAAATTTTATTAATTTTAATTGTTCAATTAAGAACAAATAAAACATTGTCCAGCATCTGAAAAATGGTCAAAGTCAATTACTAGTACGTACATTCGATGTCATTTCGTGCACCAGTGCACCATACTTGTATAGATTAAAACAATTTAAAATTTACAATTGTTTTAAGTGCGTGCATTTTAAAAGGACTTTGATCCTAAACAGAGACGACATCATTATTTCTATATACGCTATTTATTTGCACACATTTAATGGTTTTAATAAGGGTGTTAAAGTATTGGCGGTACATAATTTATCTTGTCAATACAGACTTATATATCGCACATTTTGTATAACATGTTCAGTTTTACAACACCGCAGTTATATGCAGTTTTTTTCTTTCTAAAACCGGATTCAAGATGATATTTATGAAATTTTTGCTTAGCGTTTAAAGCTCGTATTTAATAAATATATTGTTAGTTATTAAAGTGACGGGCAATAAAACATAGGTTGGTAATATTTTTCACACGAGATGGCCCATCATAAACTTCAATGATTTCATTAATATTATATATACATAATTAGTTTTTATTAACTTTTATTTTATAAATTTGTATTTTCCCAACAATTGATAGATTCATAAATTAAATCTATACCATCAATTGAATAACACTAGATTTAACCACAAACATTGGCATGTGCCCTATTGTTAGCAACTAGCATGTGGTGAAATTCTTACTGTAATCTTTTGTTAAGTTAAACAGATAATTGGTATTATAGCCAGCTGCGGAACTGTCCATTGGCCTATGGCACTGAAGTTCAAGAAAGAATACTCACAAATATCAACACTTTGCTCCCAATTTATGACTCAAATAGGGCAGTTTGTCCATTTAAGCTTAACTGTTCAGTGGCGGATCCAGGATTTGACCTGGGATGGGTGGGGGAAATGTTGTTCAGATGAATCGCGAACGAAACGGGCGTTTTTAAAAATAAAATTAAGCGTTTTAGAGATAACACAATCATAGGTCCGTGGCCGTTGAGGGGGGGGGGGCGGGTGCGCCCCGCCCCCCCACCAGAATCCGTAAATATAGTGTATTTAAACAGAAGGTGTACGACCATGTTAATAATTATGTACAATCATGTAAATAATTATAACACTCATTAATTAATCATCTAGAAGACAAAAGTATTTGTACCGTTAACAAAACTAACAATCTTGAGGACGACGCTTAAGTAGATATGGCGATAAGGCATGGGGTATGTGCGTTTATTTATCGACGTACAATGACATTCCCATTCGGCTTCGGAGCATACATATTGTTAGTTTGTGTTAGGGGCTCATAGTGCACGATACTGGAGCGCCCACCACACATGAACAATGACATTCCCATTCGGCTTCGGAGCATACATATTGTTAGTTTGTGTTAGGGGCTCATAGTGCACGATACTGGAGCGCCCACCACACATGAACAACCAGGTTCTTTAACGAGCCCAGTGTATATTACTAACATAAGGAAGCATTTTTTTCTTGAGAAGAACAAGTAAACGTTCCTTCTAGTACTCTTATTTATGTGAGCGAGGGATCAAACTCGCAGTCTTTGGGTCGACAGTCCAGTGCATGACCACGAGACTAAGTCTCTATATATTCTAGACAACATTCAATGGGGATGTTTTGACGGGCGTTTTTTTTGGTCGACATCAATGGTACACCATTTCACCTCGAGATCACAGAGGTAAATATATCTAGATATCATAATTATTTATTATTAAAACTCTTTGGTGATACATGGCCATTGGTGTTTAAGCTTATATTATTGTAGGACCAATAAAAGGAATTGAACATTTTTAAGATAAATTTGTATATGAAAGGAAACTTTAAATTAACACTTGAGCACTGTCTACATCTACATCTATGGATATACGTTAAACTGTCAGGCTTGACATTACTTTAACGGTGCGCAAGAATAAGAATAGGGGAAAAAGAAAGGAAAGCAAGAAAAAGGGTACGGTCCAAGGGATAGATTGCATAATAGAAAGAAGTAAAGATAAAAGTAGAGCACAGACAGCAGCATCGTCGGATACCCACGGCCGAACCATTATCATTCATCAGTATGTTACATGTTAATCAACAGTGGGTATCCGACGATGAGACAGCAGCGGATTAAACAAATGAAATGATTATTTGTTGCTGATATAACTGTCAGCGCAGCAACGTATTTACATTTCCATAAGCAAAACCAATGCTACATCAAAATTTGGTCACGTATAATAATCACATATCTCCCAATGAAGGGTATTTTCTTAAACATCAAACTCCTACACCAAACAGCATTTACATTATTTAATGTCTTTTATGACAGTAGACTAGGTCACGTTGTGTGTAAAACTTAAAAATATGGTATTTTAAAAGTTTCATGTCTTATTTAATTTTTATTTTATGGTTTTCATTTTTAAAAAGTTCTCCAATAAATCATAGACATGGTCATTTTATTCAGCAAACGTATTATCTTTTATTTGTTGTAATTCTTAGCTCGTGGGACCAGCCAGGCTGGTAAATCGGCTATACCCGGAAGGTCATCTAAAGGATATTGGCGACTTTTGCAAGTTTAAAATCCAGGTGCTCCAAGAAATGAAGGTTTGTATTGTTTTTAATGTCTTTTTTCAATGCTGCGGCTGCTGCTGCTGCTGATGATGATGATGATGATTATGGTTTATAATAGTAGTAGTAGTTGTAGCAGCAGCAGCAACAGCAGCAGCAGCAGTAGTAGTAGTAATAATAATAATAATAATAATAATAATATTAATAAAAATAAATAATAATAATGATAATGGTAATATATTGAAATATTGAATTTACACCCTAGGTCTCATTTAGGTAAAGAGCATTTTGTCAAAATGAACTGATTACCAGTTGCTAATAGAGAAGGCCAAAAACCTGCTTGTCATGTTTTTAAGATTAATTTAAACACTGCTACCGCATATATTAGTGAGTAGTTTACCCCTGTCAGTGATATATATAATTATCCTACTAGGTTTAACGTAATACTAACCTTGATAGAAGTATTTTAACAGACAACAAGTATGGAGTGTGGAACGTTGCAAAATTAAAAAAAATATTTGATGTGTTATAATTTAGTCTTCATATTAAAAAAACAACAAATAACTTATGTTGTAAAAAGTAATATTTATATGGTAAAATTCCGCATTTGCATTTTATAAAATATTTATAAAATGTTCGATATTTGTATTAATTTACATTTAAAAGATATTTATTCATATGGTAAAAATATATTATTATTTTTTGTAAAAATTATACGTTTATATTCAATAAAAAGCAAAAATATTTGTTCAATAATTGCATCATGGGTAATAAGGGGTACTACTAAAACCCGGGATCGGATGGGACTGGCCGGGATCGGCCGGGACCCGGTCCCGGGTTTTAGCATTTGGCACTATTGGATCCCGTGTCCCGGGTTTTGATGTTATTGCAATCACTGATATTATCTGTTTCTTGCCTCAGGCTATTAATTATAGTGACGCGATGGTGTTCGGGTCCCGGCCGATCCCGGGTCCCGGGTTTAGTTGCCTCCGTTATTAGTATCCCACCATGGACATATAAATAGATATCTTTCTTATGTCTATGTATCCCACGATGTCATTATAATAAATACAAAAGTAACATGCGTTTCAAATAATAATTAAAATATAGAACATAAATAATTATATACAATATATTTTTATTGAATATAAATATAAAATTATTGAATGTAAATATAAAATTATTGAATATAAAAATATGTTTTTGAATTTTGCAACGTTCTATACGCCATACAACAAGAGGTATACTGTTCCAGTTGTCAAAGGGTTTGGCATTAAATCATTTGCCTATAGTGGGTGTACCTTATGGAACAGTTTGTCCAATAATGCGGCAATATATCAGGAATTCGAGAACACTATATTCTTTTAAATCTAAGGTCAAGAAACATTTTTTAATATGACTTTTAAAAATGTAGTTATCTTACAGTATTGCTATATTAGTGTGTAAATTATAACATGTACTGATAGATAGTTTAGTCTTCATAAATTCTTCATAAAAATTTCAGTTTAATTTCTTTTATGTAAATCATAATTATCTTATTTATTTAATTTATTTTTATATGAGTATTCTTAAGTAAATGATTGCCCCTGTGATTTTGTTTTTGTGATAATTTGTTCTTAATAACTATTTCTTTCATTATATGCTTACACAATCTGTTCAATAATGTGGTTAGTTCTTAACGGTTTTAATAACATTGACTAGTTGTGTTCCAATTTTTTTTGGTCTCCCTATGTCATACAATACTACATCTCAAGGACCGCAATGAAAATAAGAGTTAATTATGACTCTTTTTTGCGTTATCCTTGACATTTAATGTTGAGTGACATGGCTGTATTAATTCATACTTTGTTATATTGTTTCTGTATGTTTTAATATTTTATGCCATGTTATTACACATTCTATGTTGAAATAAATATATTGAAAGAAAAATAAGTTATAGTATAAAGAAAAGTGCATACTTATAAAAGTATATAAAAAGTGAAGATATATACAAAGATAACATAAAAAGTCCGTCGAATTAAATTGAATCTCAATACATACAAATACGTATGTAATAATGATTTAAAGAGAAACGACCAATTTGTATTTTGAAGAAAATAGGTAGAATCTAATTAGAATGTACCAACAATCTTTTGGTAATATATTTTCCCTTAGCATTTTCTTTAACATTTTCATACAAAAGAAGCAAATTGTATTTTTAAGATGGCAGAGGAAGAGCACAAGAAACGAATGGAAGAATTGGAACGAATGATTGAAGAGGAAAGAAGGAGGCAGGAAGAATTTAGAGAACAGGTAGAACAAGAATGTTGGAGTGAAGATGTGGCTAAGAATATTAAGGAGGAGGATATTAAAGAGGTTGAGGAGGGTATGAAAGACGAGAGTGTCAAAGTAAAGCCTGTAGTAATGAACGAGGCAGTCACCAGCGAAGACGTTACAGGTAAACAGAAAGAAAAGAATGTGGATAATGTTAGAGAGAGACAAAGAGGCAGAGAAGTCAAAGGAAGTAACACAAAGGAAAGAGCTGGTTGCGATGAAGA
>Ga0224511_10004207_pt1 | contig 10780 bp, 2 predicted proteins | sample SF_May12_sed_USG_2_FD_169988 | JGI IMG/M metagenome (GOLD analysis project Ga0224511, IMG submission 169988) | Sediment microbial communities from San Francisco Bay, California, United States - SF_May12_sed_USGS_8_1 | ecosystem: Environmental > Aquatic > Marine > Sediment | place: USA... | reverse complement strand
CCTGAAATGTAACGTAAATTATCAAACACCGTCACGTAAATTACAAATTACGTTATGACAAACGTTTTAAGCAAATTATGATAAGATTTTACAGCGGAACATTGACTTACCAGTTCGTTGATACTTTTCACACAGCCTTGCAACATAACTTTGCTGACAGTGTAAGCGTTGGGCTTCTTCGCGATGTGAAAGGCAGGCCTGGAGCAAACCGATGACGCGTCCTCTGTTGTCGGTGCTTATTCGTGCCCCCATTAAACTGATAATTAACACCATTAGACACCATGTGTATGGCCTATCTATCCAGTATGAAGTTATGTGGTTTGGGTAACAACACAAGCACGAGATTTTCGTGCAGATTTAATCACGTGATTTTACCACCGCATGGTCACGTAGCAAATCGTCCCGTGATTTGGTCGATTTGTTTACTTGTGTAATCGAAGTAACATGTCAACCATACTGTCTGAAATTTTCATTCGAATATATTGACATTTAAATAAATTATAAGTGTTTTAAAGTGATGCGTTAGAACATTTGATTAGTATATATCATCATCATGTCAATAATTGTAAAACTCGATAATCATCTAGAAGACACAAAACTAAGTGTACCGTTTTAAAAAAACCAATGCCGAAAAATGCGTAGTAAGCGAGATATTTAATAACGATAATCTGTCATATACGTCGGTCATTTACAATCTATATCGACTCCGGTTTAAGCCGATGACTTTGCGCGGTATTCGGAAAAAAAACCAAAAATAACGACACTCTCCGTAAAAGTTTGTGAACTTAGAGACTAGTTAAATTACGAATGTAGCCGGTATTGTAAGTAAACAGTAACAAAAATTTGGAGGAAGTCAACATTTTTATCGGTACATATCGTGCATACGTTTTAACGTAATGTTTCAAAAATGGTATGTTATTATATCATTCTGTTTGGCATTAAAGTACTTTTATCTTTTATTGAGATACACATGTATTTACTAAGCAGTTGATAAAACGATCGTAATTAGCCTATTTATTAAAAACATCTTCAAAAGTGACTTAATGTTTACGTGATAACCCTGTTTGATGAAATAAGTTAATTAAATTATGTTTCTTCTTAATGAAACATGTCTCCTTAGGCTTGGCCCTATATGCAAAATAAATTGTCTGGAACATGTATATTTTGTACATCTCTTCATTTTATATAACTATTAGACTGATGAAAGGGAAAACCCTCAGGAAGCATAGCCTGCACGAGAAAACAGCAGCCTCGGTTTTATTGAAGCTCTTCATCAGTAGTAATGAATGATGCCACATCACTGACGCCCCTAGCGTTTATAATATGTCTAAATAAAGATGCTTAATTATTGCCCTTAAATATATAAATGATTATAGTTTTGTATTTGATCAACGATTAATGTTTTTGTCAAATTATGTTTATGTAATCCAATTAAACCCGTGCTTAATTGTAATCGCGTAGATCTAGTCCTGAACATACCTAGTGTGAACGTGTAACTTTGATATAGGATACGCCATCAAGTGAACTTGTTTGATGTTGGTCATGTATGTGCTCACTAAAAGGTCAGATCTCTTCTAGTCAGTGAAAGGGTATTTAGCACCCACAAGTTTTCGGGAAACATTTTTCCTAGACGTATTTTGCAAGTAGTACATATACTTTACAACTTTTATAAGTGTGCATCTATTCTAGACTACCGGGGCATCCAATCATGCTATATTAAAACATTACATTCATTACACGAGATATGTGTCGTGATATCTACAACTTGTCCAAATCTGAGAAAAGGTAAAGTCCTAAGGAAGCATAGTTTGCATGGGAAAATAGCAGCCTCGGTTTTATTGAATATGTTCACCAATGACAAAACAAGAACACTTGCATAAAAAAGTGCAAAATCAAGATAAGCAACATTGGTCAAAAAGCCACTGTCTCAAAACCACGATAATCTACATAAAAAAGAACTCTTTAATAATTTATTGAATTTACGTTTCGATGTTTTTCATTCAAAACGACAGTTGACTACCATAATGTGTTAATAATTAAAATTATACGTAAAACAAAACCGGTACTATTTTTAATTTTATAAACAATTTTATAGTTAAAATTGAAATTACCGTTACGTTTAAAACGCGTATTTTAACGTCTAGATGTAAATTTGCTAATATTTTGTGTTTTTGATAAGTAAATCGTTTTTCTGGCCAGAATACTTCATGGTAATTTGTTAAAAAGTCGTTTCCCTACGCATTCTGGTGATTTGATGACGTCATAAACAGTGGATCATATCTCAAATTGAGAAAACATTTTTTAAAGATTAAAAACAGAAATACCATATGCTCAAATGAAAATGATAAAAACGAAATTTATTGGAAGATAAATAAGTTATATACATATAAGGCAAATTGCACACTTTAAAAATTACAGTGTATTCATTTGTATAACATTGATATAACTGTGATATCTTTTCTTTCATTTCTCCAAACAATACAAAAGAATGCACATCGCATGTTTAATAAAAAAATATCTGCTTTACACATTAATGTTATGTTGACATATAACATACCTCAGTGTTTGTACAGAATAATCCATATCCACATTTTATGACGTTTATTAAACGGTGATAATTTGACCAGATATTTGATGTTCAACCAACGTCTTATCTTATCCAATTGATTAATACATGTCTTGTTTTGAACGATATGGCCAAGGCTAACGATAAATAAATCGAACTTCGATCACCTGTGACCCGTAGAAAATGCTAGAGGGCTGCAGGAAAATGTCGAAAACATAAATCAAGGAGTACAGTAGTACAAAAAGTTAAAACCCCACCACGGAAAAACACCAAGAGGGCCCTGGGTCGCTAAAAGGTCCACCAAGTTGAACAATCATTTCTGTGTAGGTTTACATGTGGAGGTTTGGTTCAGAGCAAATTGCTATCATTATGAAAGAGAGACAACCAAACTAACATTCAATATATGTTTCAATGTGTAATATTTAGCTTCATAAAGATTTTGGAATATTAAAAACTATATATTTCAGGTGTTAAACAGGCACACTTGTAATTAGTTAAAAGTTTTGTTTGCTGAATAGTAATTGTCCCAATTATTCTGTCTCATTAGCAAGGGATCAGCCGCTGCTGGTGGTTGAATTTTTTATATATTGTCTTTGTGTAAGTGATGCTCGTGGCGATGCCACTCAGGTTTTTCTTTAGGTTTTAGATTTAATTTAATTTTAGGAATACAAATGAACTGAAATCATCATATTTGTTTCCAAATTCGTTGTTTAAAGATTCATCCACTTGTATTATGATTGTTAAGGAATTACTATGTAATTATTTTGAATAAAATATTGTTTCAACTATTAAAGATTTATTAAAAAGTGTCGATCAAATCCTGTTAGGGTAATAATTTGAAACAAGAACTATATTTAACAATATAGTCGGCGCTAAGTTGGTCCAATTGTATCAATGAATTTAAACAAAAAATGTCGAACGACGCAAATCCCCCCCCCCCCGGCTCCTGTCGAAAAAGGTTTTTGGTAGAAATGTAATTAATAAGCCTGTTGTAAAAGGTTCATATGATAGAAGTGGGATTATTGACATGATGTTACTTTGTAAATAGGTATAGGATTAGTGCCTGCAGGCTTTATAATCAATAATTTTTAAGATGTTCATTAGAAAATGTTTACATAGTTAATCACAAAAGTGACCCGTGTAACCATTACCATTGACCTAACATAATGAAAAAAATCATGTTACTTTTTTTACAAAAGTGACCATTGTGACCTTGAACTAGTGAACTCAAACTCAGATGGGGTTTTGTCCTCACTAAGATCAATCAGCACATTAAAATCTCTGTGATAGTTCTCAAGAAAATGAGGGGAAACCATTTTTTTACAAAAGTGATCCTTCTGACATTGACCTTTGACCTAATAAAATAAATGTCAAAAGGGGATCATGTCTCCATCAAGACCAATCATCATGTGAAATTTGAACGCTGTGTGATCAGTAGTTCTCAAGATAATAAGCGGAAACCATGTGTACATTATTATTTAACAATTGACCTTTGTGACCTTGACCTTTACCCTAGTGAATCCAGAACCAATAGGGGTCATGTCCTTACCAAGACCAATGAAATATGAAAGCTCTGTGGTAAACAGTTCTCAAGAAAATGAGCGGTAACCACCCTTTACAAAAAGGACCATTGTGACCTTGACCTTTGACCTAGTTAACTCAAAATCAAAAGTGGTCATGCCCTTACCAAGACCAATCAGCATGTGAAATTTGAAAGCTCTGTGATCAATATTTCACAATAGATAATGATCGGAAACCACTTTAACATTTTTTATAAGTGACATTTGTGACCTTTAACCTTGTTAATAAAAAATAAATAGGGGTCAAGTCCTCATCAAGACCAATCAACGTGTGAAATATGCAAGCTCTTCGATAAACAGTTCTCAAGAAAATGAGCGGAAACCACCCTTTACAAAAAAGATTATTGTGACATTAACCTTTGACCTAGTAAACACATCATCAATAGCGGTCATGTCCTCACCAATACCAATCTGCATGTGAAATTTGAAAGCTCTGTGATCAATAGTTCTCAATAGAAAATGAGCGGAAACCATGTTTACATTTTTATAAGTGACTTTTGTGACCTTGTGAATCAAAAATGAATAGGGGTCAAGTCCTTACAAAGACCAATCAACATTTGAAATAAAAAAGCTATTTAATAAACAGTTCTCAAGAAAATAAGTTAAAACCATTGGTCTACCGACAAACGGACGGACAGACCGACCATCTGACCGACCGACATAAGCAAAAAACTATGCCCCCTCTTCTTCGAAGGCGATCATAAAAATGATGTATATCCCATGCTGTTTTCGAATATGTGGCGTGCGAAGACTTATCTAAGATTTTTGCAGTTCATTGCGCAACCCATTACACTAAGGCGCCGATTGAAGATTGCGCTACCCATTACACTAAGGCGCCGATTGAAGATAGTGGTTCCCTATATTTAACTTGAACCTAACTGTTAATGATTAACCACGAAATACACCATAAAACAACTTAAATCAGTAATGAAATAATTGCAATTAGGGTAAAACACAATCCATTTTCTTCTATTTAAACGTACTGTTGTATACATCATCGCCAAAAATCCGACAAAACTAATAATATAAACTAGAGAGAAGTTCAAAGAAAGAATGTTGTAAACAATGTAGACCGGAATAGTTCGTCCAAAACTGTCGTTCTTCGATCTGAATGGACAGTTCCACAACTGTCAATTATGATCATTTATAACAGTACATGGCCAATGGATTAGGGATATATTGTCAGGTGACAATCTGACCTAGTATATACAATAACTAGAAATGTGTCTATAGGACACGGATGCCCCCGCTAAATGAGCTATGTTTTTTATAAAAGGCCCATAACTCCGTCAAAAATGAGTGGATTGTAACCCAAATCGAACTCGACCTGTGTTTTGATATTATTTATCAACATGCCAAATATGAATGGAATCGATGCAGTCTTTCAAAAGTTATTGAGCGGACCCCAATTTGTGTACTATGTTTTTTATTAAAAGGCCCATAACTCTGTCAAAAATTAGTGGATTGTAACCCAAATCGAACTCGACCTGTGTTTTGATATTATTAATCAACATACCAAATTTGAATTGAATCGATACAGTCTTTCTAAAGTAATTGAGCGGACACCAAATTTTGATAACGGACGGACGGACAAACGCACGCACGCACGCACGCACGGACAGGGGTAACACTTAATGCCCCTCCACCATTCTTCGAATGGCGGGGGCATAAAAAGCGTACTTCCTGTTTGTAATAAACCTTATCACATGAACAATGTATTTCAGCAAATGTGGGCGGAGATTAAAAATTTAGGGAACCATGCATTACAGGCATTTGAACGACTGTAGGTCTAGCAGTCAACGTATTAGTAACTGGTTTCAGCTAATCACAGAGCTTGTTCTAAAATACATGTATGCAGTTAACGAATTTTCGCTTACAGTGTTTTCCATTGGCTAAAACATAATTTAACCCCTTGGTCAAAGGCGAACCTAACAGCTGAGCCGAAGAAAATAAAATCTCAGTTGCCTTTCATCTCTTTCGTTCTAATGACCTAGGAGTGACCCATTGTTGAATGGAAAAACTGCACATCCACTGCGACCAAGTGGTTTAGGAGTCATTTGAAGAGTTTTCCTTTATAAATTTATGTAAACGTGTAACCCCTAGGGCGGGCAATTTTTGATAACAGGGGCATAATTTTAAATAACTTTGGTAAACAACCTCTAATAGACATTATATACCAAATATGAAAGCTCTATGCCTTGTGGTTTCAGACAAAATGTTTTTATGAAAATTGCATTTTCGAAACCTAGTTTCAGGACCTACTTGTATGAAACCAACTGAAACCATTTGAACCATTTCGCCAGAGGGTCGTTCATCAATAATTCCTGTGTAGTTTTATTCATTTAAGCCAAGCGGTTTTAGGCAAAGAAGTCGATTAAAATATATTTCTCTATAATTCAATGTAAACATTTTGAGCCGATTTTCTGAAGATGTGATATTCTTATGCAATTGACCAGGCCCCTATTTCTCGAAAAAGATAATCCCGTTATTGCCGGGTCTTTTATAAGCGACTTAACCCACCAATAACGGGATGATCTTTTTCGAGAAATCGGGACCAGAACAATTTTATCAATTTTTTAGGACCACGCGGGCCTTTTTATACCCCATGAGCCTAATTTAAACAAAATAAGTTGAGGACCTCTAGGTGATATTATATACCAATTGTAAAGCTCTTGTAGTTGCAGGGGCAATACCATTTGTGAACATTGCATTTTCAAACCTATTTTATGACCCTGTAACCTACTTATGGAACTGAACGGAATCGTTCTAACACATTTTGCTAGATGACCACCCACATATCTTTTCTGTGTAGTTGTGCCAAGCTGTTAAGAATTTATTTGACGATTTTCATATATATTTTAATTCACAAGCGTGACACATAGGGCGGGGCCATTTTCCCCCAGGGGAATAATTTTTAAAAAAAATTTGGTAGAGGACCTATAGGTGATGTAAAATACGAATCTGTCGTTTAAGGAGAAGGACCAGAACTTAATCCCCAAAGGCAGACCAAAATAGTTAATTTCTCCTAATATAAACTAGCAATCATATTGAAATAAAATAAGTTGAATTTTGTTATGTTACTTCAAAAGTACCATTCTTTAGTAATACAAAACATAAAAAATATTGTTAATTAACCACTCACTAGCCAAAAAACGAGGTCGAGCAGAACTCTGATTATAACATAACACATTGCCGTATTTTACTGCATGCATTAACAGAAGACTTATACACTTATTTAAGGTAGGTTTTATTTTTAATGTTTGGCACTACTGATATGGCAGTGTGTATGTAACTATTACCAATACACCTGTATCAGAAAATGGCCAAACAGAATTTTAAAAATTGGTTGTATCAAACGCAGTAGCTTTCAATCATGATTGGGGTAAACACGGAAATAACGAAAAATGGTTACAATTATAGATCTGCATTTTGTTTTGTTAAACCGATTAAAGTAACGTTATTTTGGAATTAAATAAACAGTTTAGCAATAGATGTAGATATGTTTTTAATTAAATTTACCCTTATTTCACATCTCTAGTAGTTTGATTTAATAAGACGTACCTGTGTGTTTCATGACTGCAACTCTGGTAATTCCTAATGGCAGTTGCATTTGAACCATTTTTATAAAAGTATCTGTGCAAACGCAATGATCGTTATACATTGACATTTATTCTGTTTATGCATATGCCAGTACACCAGTGTTTTTGATCGAAATTTTGATACAGATAAGGTAAATATTGCATTCAAAGTTTGTTCTTATTTCAATGCAAAGGGAGGTAATTTGTGTGTTTTTTTAAATCTATCGTCTTTCAATAAATTGTTTTTCACTAACTGCTGATTTTATTAGCAAAGAAAGTGGTTTTCTTGATGGAAGCATTTTAAAGATAATGTTTTGTACACTTATTCCTCATCACTTTACTCTGGTATTGATAACTGAGCAAAAAAATGTAATAGACATGGTTACTTCCCCTTATTTTCAAACTCATCAATACATATCTAAAAGTGATAAAGAAAATAAAAAATATTAGAAGATCGATATGTTAGTGATGATATGTAATCGTTAAATTCAACAAATATTGAAAACAAATATATAAAAAGTGTAAACGGTTTTTTTTTGGTTGAGTATATATTAAAATATGAAGTTAATAATGTTTGCTTAAAACATGTCTAAAACATTTGTCAAAAATTAATCAGCTTTTGTCGCAAAACAAATGAAAAGCATGTTTTGTTTTTATGATCCACGTGTTTGTTTATTAAAACTTTATTTTAAATAAACATTGTTTGTGCGATGTATATTAGTGTGTACACAATCTAGAACATGATACTCTAGAAATTTAGCTATCTGGGTCAAAATGAGGTGGCAGTGGTGTCGCCTCGCCCTCGACCGAGTACACGCGTGTAAAATTTAACTCCTCTTCATAGATCTTTAATTAGATCTGCGTAGAAACAATATCTCAATTCACAAACAGTAGATCTTTGTATGAATAATACAATACACAATGCATACAATGTCATTTCAAGTTATTTACACGTGCGATCAACTTACAGTATTAAACCTAATAATCCGGCGGAAATGCATTATCCGTAACCAATAAGTACGCACAGAATATAATCATACACGTATGTAATCTCTTATCTATCTTCAGTGCGTATGTTGACATGCTCCTTAGCGATTGGTCTGTGTTGATCTATTTTTAGATTATACATGTAGTACAACACATTTCATCAGTGATGCGATGCAAAGTAGCATAAAACGATTAATTATGCCGAAAGGGCAACATAATTTTCACACATAGTCTACACGCATATTAACTATATACAAACACTGTATGGTTAAGTGAAACAAGTTCTGAATTTACATCGATCAAGTAACCTTAAATATAAACACCTACCTTACAGCATTCCGATAAAAACGCAATGTATACACAAGCGCTGTACCGCTCTAGTTGTTTCGCTTGTGTAAAGTCTAGTGTGTAGCCATTACGCATTGCATGTGTATTTAAACTGCAGCGTGATATCGGTTTTTCACATACACTAACACACACCTCTTATCCACGCCACTACACACACACTTCGGTATAAAGCGATTACCACTATCGGTTTTGGACCTGTGCCAAGTTCGTAAAGAAAAGGGCGCTTTCGTATCTGATAACACAATAAAAACTTCAACGGGCACGAGGTTTTATCGATAAACATGAAATGTGGCCTTTGTTAAAAGCCAGTCAAGCGAAACAAAATTTTATAAGGGGCAATTTCTACACTCATCGTATTGATTGAATCTAATGACTATATTTTTATATGACTATGTTTAGAATAGAGCTAGATCGACAAATTAAATAAATATTTAGATCTAGTTATAGATTTATTTTATGAAATTTTTAAAATGAAAAACAATTAAAGTCAAACCGTAGATTCTACTTAAATCTTCTATCTGGATGCATGTGTTAAACGTATTCTTGACGTTTGTCCATTATTGTAAAGCTCTGTTTTTGTAGATCTACACGCAGAATATTTTATCAAACTATTTTTTCTTACCAATGACGTCATCACCACGTCACAATATGTAATTGGATACGCAACTTAAATGCGCTATTTTTCATAAACAAGCAACTTTAGGTATTGTTGTTAAATTATAATCAAATTAGAATCTATATAGATTCATCTAGTCGAACAAATTTTTTTAAAGGTTATCTCGATTCTTATTGACCTGATTATAAGCTTTTTAGTTATTTGCAACTCGTTTTTGAAAAAATACACAAATTTTATGATCGACCCAGGTTAGGACATTTATTTTTAATGTTTAAATTTTAAAATCATAAATCAAACACCCAGACATATTTTCTCGGCTGTTTTAGCCAGATAACACACAACCTTATCTAACGTTTAGCATCTTAATTTGTCTTTTAATTAATTTGAAATTTGCTTAATAAAGATCTAGTCTACAAATAAATCAACTTACTTATTAATGTTTTAACATGGGCTATGTCAACTCTCCTGGAAGCTCATCGATTTCTGTCGCATCTATAAATAGATCTCTTATCGAACCGAATGTACACTCGTTGGTTGCATGGCAACGTATCCACTCACAATTGATAAGGCGCCAGATAATTAATAGCCTACAGGCGGTTGTCAATGACAACGCGTTATCGTGCGCACTAGAGCGGTATAAATAACCGCCTAGAGCGGGTTTTATACGCATGCGTTACACGCTATACACACTATTAAAGTATGTACACGTTTATGTAGATCTATTTGTTAAACATAGACGTTATATAGTTGATCTGTAGATCTACGCCTGTTCGAAAAAATAACATCATTAGATTTATTTCACGTTGATCCAGATCTAAGTTACGTTTTGATTGTTGTATTTTTACAGGTTATTTTGGCACCCAGTGCTAGCGCTTTTACAGTCAATAATGTCTATTTATTATTTTGAGTAGACCTTTTTTGCATTCTGATTTTTTTCTTGTATTGGAAAATTCGACGAAATGCATATTATATTAATATTTAGGCGTAAAAAAAAAAGTTCTTTGTTTCCACTAACATCGCCAAAAAAATTAGGTAGGGTCGGTCGGCATAACTTTTTTTTTCTTATTAACTTTTTTTTAAAGAAAGTTACTCATTTTTATATTGC
>Ga0224511_10004206_pt1 | contig 10781 bp, 3 predicted proteins | sample SF_May12_sed_USG_2_FD_169988 | JGI IMG/M metagenome (GOLD analysis project Ga0224511, IMG submission 169988) | Sediment microbial communities from San Francisco Bay, California, United States - SF_May12_sed_USGS_8_1 | ecosystem: Environmental > Aquatic > Marine > Sediment | place: USA... | reverse complement strand
CTTCCATGCAATGTAGACTATTACTGTCCATGTATATGGACAGTACACGTTATACGTACAATCATGTATAATAATAACACTGGCATGTACCATGAACCAAGACATGATCTTGATTATACTGGTAATACTGTCATAGTAGAATTAAACAGTATATAAATGGCACACTTGAAACAAAATACTCTATGTTTCAAAATATCAATAAAAGAAAGTGCATGTAACGTCAACATTTCAATCCTAGCTAGTATTCACATAAATAAGTACTTGATATTACATGAATGTTTATAGTTTAAATTATAGTATAGTAACATTTTTTTCTGAATCCCGGAACCTCGGCATTATTTAAGAAAATATCATCAACAAATTTGTTTTTTTATTGGATTGAGGACTGTAAAACCTACGCGCACGCGGACGCTTAACAGAAATCCGATTTGGCATGGCCTTATGTATTTTATCAATGGTTGACCTTCAATGTCATATAATCATTTAATTTTAAACAAAAATTAAAGGCAAACAATTGAATTAAGATATGTGTGTTTAATGCTGCTCCGTGCGACAAAAATAAACACTTGTTTAAACTGATGAAAGGGAAAGCCCCCAGAAAGCATAGCCTGCACGAAAAAAAACAGCAGCCTCGGTTTTATGGAAGCTGTTCATCAGTAGTTATGAATGCCACACCAGACTTAAATTTTCAAATTTTATTTTTTATTAAAATCTACCCCCATAAATTTAAATATTTTTAATATTTATTAAGTTGCATGTGGTATATAATAATATATAATATTCCAAATGAAATGTCAATATTTTATTATGATTAATCATTTTTCATAAAAATTTCTATTTCTTGACAGACAAAGTAGGTTTCCGTAAACCACGTAAGATTGAATAAATTCCCTATGAATTCGCATCGAAAGGCTATGTTATATGTACATATATACAATGCAATCTGTATATTCTTTATTTCAACTTCAATTACGTGTAGCGCCGTAGTACAATGGATAGAAACGCGTATCATATTTCAATCTCCAGCTCTTTAACAACCTTTTAGTTTGCGCTTGCATACAAATATTTACATATGTTTACATTTCCATTAAGAATCCTTACATACCAAGTGAAAGGTACATGTCGTGATTTTAAGCTTATATCACGCACGCAGCAGCTTTAATGAATATGTTCGTTTCCGCCACTAATGTTTTTCTCAGGTTCTTAGTCAAATATTGTGCAAACTTAACGGAAAACTTACAAATGTGGTGGCACTTTGTGAAAACAAAGTATAAAAAGAAGGCTAATATCAATACAATACTACATTGTATGTCTTCAATTCATCCGGCGCTGTTCTTAGATGTTGGTTAGTAAATAATATATTTTGAGACTTAAAGACACTATAACCTCAATTTTCACAAGCTTATTAAATGTATGTGTTGGACGGTGTTGGCGGTTATATCATTATATATAGTATCATGTGAAGATTTTGACCACAGTTTATAAATTATTTTTTAAATATAAAAAGAAGCTTAGCTTTTTGGGCATTTTAAAAATCATAGGTCGGCAGCTGTTAGGGGGATGGGGCGCTGGGTGCGCCGGGTATATGAATATATAACATTCATCAGAACGAAATGAAAACACAACTGAAATGCGGCAATGATGCAATATAGGCATACTTAAGATTACTCTTGTCTATGTCAATTTTGTGTTTATAAACTTATAAACAAATACACAATGGTACATTTGTAAATAGTTTTGCCAAAATGCTGTTGATGTTGTATACTCATTTAATATAATCTTACAATAAGATAAATACAACCTTGACTTTAAGCCATTGGGTGCTTTAATTGATAACTTTGGCATACCTTGTCAATAACGTTTATCCTTGTTTGGCTTTGCGTGCATTTAACAGTTTAAACTATCCCATTCAGATCCAGTTAATTGAACCCCGACATGATACAGCTAAACTAAGGTATCAATACATATGTTTATTTGAAGTAATCCGTAAGACTTAAAGAGGGCCATATACTGTTTCAACACTCCACTCGCACTCACTTAGTGAAGCCGGTAATAATCATTTTTAATCCTCTTTAATGATCTAACGGTCCAAGATACCTTCAAGTCATACCCTTGGTATCCACAAGAGGATTACACATCGAGTAAACATGATAACTTAAGTATGCGTCAAGTGTTTGGTACCCTCACTTGAGCATCTGTTGAAAGTTATAAATGATACAAAAATATTCTAAATGAAAATTTAAATGAAAATGTTCTAATGTTTTCTTGCAATACAAATTTTGTTAAAAGCTTTATATCAAATTGGTACACAATTGTTCAAACGAGGTAATGCATATTGCAAGGGCATACACGTATTAAAGCTCGTGTTTAATGTATTTTGTCATTTTAAAAACGACTGTCAAAATACGTGTGCCTTGTTGCATACGGGACAAGGATTTTCTCATCAACTGTCGGTGCTGGAAAATTCGATATTACATCCCCATAAAAAGAATCGGTACGCAGTTAGCAAAGATGATGTTATATCATACACAGACATCAACTTTTACTCTAAAAGGTCCAATTTACATCAAGAAATACAACAACCGTGACATACATAGTCAAAAAGCTCTACATTTTTCACGCGATCGCTTCGCTCGCGCTTTTTTTGGTTCAATGTAGCATTTATAAACTTAAACATTGATTTTTGGGAGGTCAAAAAATGGGGAATATAACATGCAAACACATTAAAGCTAACGTTTGCAAGAATGATGGTATACGTGCATGCAACCTACTGTCATTTGATCTTCTTATAATAAATAATATAATGTTGTTAAACGGTAGGCAGTACGCTATGCCAAAAATGGTTGTACGCAGTACGCAAGGCCAAAATTGGGCGGTACACAGTACGCAAAGGGAGGGGGTGTCACCCGCAGTTTTGTCATATTTAAACGTTAGGGTCGCTCACGCAAGTGTTCATTGAATCTTACTCGAATCCCACTCCAACCATACTAAGTGAAGTTTGAGTTAAGGTGAAGTGAAGTTCGGAAACAGTATATGAACCTTTAAAAACACCCTTGCAATTATGTATAACATTTATGTACAGATGTGAACCCATTTTATATAATAAAAGTATTTAACAACTATTTAGGGAAAAGTTATGACAATAAAATGACAATGTGTCAGATAATTATTTTCAATTAGAACAGGTTTTAAAATTATTATGTTAATTCGAATGAGGCTCAAGTGACCGTTCCCATCACTCAACGCCTACTCAGGTTTTGAAGTTTACTCGACGTGCACTCATGTACATGTATGTGAATAGCAAACCAAACTCGACTTTAGGGTACCATGGACCGTTAGACCATTTAAGAGGATTAAAAAGGAGTGATACGAATGTTACTATATATAGTAAAAAATCAGTACCCTTTTATGGCGTTTATGAGGTTAGCGATGCGATTTACAATGATTGGTCGGTCACGTGACCCGTATTAACTTTGCATTATCGCCGTTGTGCTTTTTCACGTGCCGTAAAGAGCAGCAAGCTACGTTACTAGTGTTTAGAGCGGAGTTGAAAATGGCTGCCGATAATTCACAACAAACACTGTTTTATTAAGTTATTGGAAAAGAAATAGGAATTATCCTAATTTTTCAGAATGGCACAGTTTTTATTTAACCAAAAAATATTTTTCTACACTTTTAAATATTTATCCGATCTTGCTCCATTCCGGGTACTTCTCGCATTGAAAACAAAACAACAACAACAAGGACAAGGCTTAAGACATTTGGATCGACAGGTTTTTTGTTTTGAAGTGATTTCGTACTAAAGACGTTAATAACTTGGTTGCTCGCCGCCATTATGAGATAATCGGCCTTCAAGCCTAATAATGCCCTTCGGGCCTTCGGCCCTCAGGCCATTACTAGGCTGTCAGGCCGAGTATCTGACAATGGCGGCGAGCAACCAAGTATAAACCTCTTATTACCCCGGCTTTACTCAGTGAGTGTAAGTAGAGTGTAGAAACAGTATATAGCCTAAGAGTTATACACTTATTATATAATATTTTTTTCATAGAAAAGCGGCATACTAGTAATTTAAATCGGATGTACATAATAAACTAAACCTTATTATTCGATCTTCATCAGACATGTTTATTCAATAACAAGGTCATATTTCTTCCGATGGACTTCAACAATAGTAACGTCATTGATGCGAGCGATAATAAATCGACGATTATCGATACACATTTGCAAACATCGACATTGTCTGACAAAGCGTTTGTTATCATTTCTTCTATATTTCGTGAGTGCACAGGAGTATTGTGAGAGACACAAAGAAAGTGAATAGGACGTAAACAATAGAGGTCATTTTGAACCAAAACTGATATGTCTTTTTGGACAAACTATTGATGTTTCACTTATTTAACTCTAAGATTAATGCATGCAGTTCAATACGACCAAGTGTGAACTGTTTATTCTTTGTATATTTTGAGTTATGCTCGACCGCGTAAAATCTATTGTTCTGGCTAATTAATTACTAATTACAAATTATTGTTGTGTTTTATGACAAGAATATGGTTCCATTCTCATAACTAAACGATATTTTACATATGTATCAGTGTACATAACTGATATACATACATTGATCTTCTCCTGAAATTAAGGTCAGTTTAAAAACACTATCGTTTTCGTTAAGTTGGATATATTAGTAGCGCGAGGGTGCTTGCAGAGTCATACGATATGTTCATTAACTTTTGGTAAGTTAGGTCCATGGCGCATCAATACATAGACGCATACATAGTCAGCAAACATATACAAATACTTTGATATAAACATAATTCATTTTCAGTTATCATAATTATATTGATTGCACATGCGCAAACATGTTAACATAAACAAGAAAATATACAAAACACAAGGTATAAAGTACATATCAAAGAAGAATTTTAAAATATGTAAATTTAAAAATAGCAACAACAGATAATATAAAATATATTTAAAGTCCACGTTGGGATTCGATTTCGGGTCGCCTGAGTTGTAGTCAAGTACGCTTTTCACTATACTTTGAAAGGTGTATACTTTCCTTTTAATATAAATAAATTGGAATATCAACAAAAACAATTTGATCCGACATATCGAACATCATAACGTTTAATGGAGAATCAATGAAATACCGACTCAACAGTCGATCTATTGGATGTGTATTGCTAAGAAATTCATTTGATGTAATAATTATTTTATTATATGTGTTGGTAAAACATATAAAATTTCTACCTTCACAGCAGCGACCTGTAAGCCGAGCCGGACAGTGGCAACCTCCGTTGTACGTTCCGCCATTGTAACAGATCTCGTTGCACTTTTCAGTGAACCACTTGTCAATGTTAAACACACAGGTAGTACACAGTCGTGTTCTGGTCCCACCACCGCACGAGGCCGTGCACGAGCTCCAAGGCTGACACTTGTCGTATTCCCCCCAGGTACACTGCTCTAAAACGAAAATACAACGCATACAATAACAAAAATCAATATCAATGCGTGTGGCACATATTGTAATACATGTATTATATTGTTAAATAAAGGTTGTTGATTAGTTTTATTTGTCATTTGCACGGTATGAATATTTTAAAATATAAAACCGACTTAAATTGGCAATGAGAACTCACTAGGTTGTTAAATGTAAGAGGCGATGTGGTTCTGCATGTAATTTTGTAAAACCGACTGAATGAGCGTTTTAAAATTATTATAAATATTTACATTCGCTTTTATTTTCTAAAGGAAAGTATGACCGTTAATTGTTATTACCCGCTAGGGTACGAAACGCGAGATTCAAAAACGTTGAATGTCAGCGCAACGTCAATTAACTAAATAAAGAAAACTTCGCCGGTGCGTTTTACTCCCGGAATAGTTTTGAAAGTTGACGATAAATAAATATATTTTTAAATATTTCTTATAATATTGAGACGTTAAATTTGAAGAAAGAAAACATATAAATAAACGCAGAGCAAAGTAATTATAAGGATTGATTGCTAACGCGCTTCACGGAATTTTTAAACCTCTCTCTGTGTTCAATTTGCGCACGATCAATCAATCCTTAGTTGAACAAAAAAATCTAAATTGTCAGAACACGTGTATTATTGTGCTTTTTTAATCTGGAAATGTACATTTCACATTGTTCATTTTGTAATTATAAGAACTATACAATGTAATCGCAATTATCTCATTTATATTTAAATATCAATTGGAACACTTTCATTTGATATTCAACGGTGTGAAAACCTTTACATTTTCATTTCGGTGGGCTTTTCATGTTCCGTAATCCGGAACATCAAATTAAATTATAATAATAATAAAAATAAAATAAAAACTGGGATAAGCTTACGATTACCTGAGTTCTGTAGCAGACTAAATGTAAAAACACAAAAATAAATAGAGAACTGCATGGTCCTCAGCGTTCTGTTTTATGTTCACAATTTAATTGTCACTGTGTTACACCCATAGCTTTTTGTTTAAGAGAACTGAAACATGTTTCGATGTTTTAATCAAATGGTAATTTGAAGTATCATTAGCATGACGGAGAGGTTCTTGCCCCAGTATCAAGTTTATCTGGTGATTTAAACAGCTTAGCATTTGATAAAAAATATCTAAGAGCTGCAAATCAAGATAACGCACCAAGTGTTTTTACAAACTAATATTTAGTTTTAAAATCACTGATCACTAAGGGGTGTACACAAATGCAGTTTGTAATAATATGTATCATACATATTATCTGTAGAGTTTTTTTCTGCAGAATTAACCCTTTACTTTCAAGTATTGTAGTTTTTCGCTTAAATGCATGTAACTGTTACCCGGATACAATAAGGTATATCACTTTTATCTTTGAAAGTTACGTTCGAATGGTTTAATGCTAAATGTATAATACAAACAGCAAGCGTTACCATTTTTTCTGAATTTGATTTGAGAACAAGCCACTATTAAAACGCTAGATAGTAAAAAAGTATGAGGTAGTCTTAGTATCGTCATAGAGAAAGGCGTGGTATCGCAAACTTTGGAAAGTCATCAATTGGAAATCAATTGAGGCCACTTCAACAAACTATAGAAGTATTTGTTAATCATTGCCTAATAATATACAATGGTTTCGATATGTTAGAGACTAAAGAAAATTCAACATGAAATATGTGTCTGTGTTTATGATAAACTTGTACATCATGAGCAATATATACGTATACAATAGAAAGTTCAAAGTACGTATTATTATTTATGTCAATTTCACCACTTTAAAATGCATGCTTTAAACGACACAAAAGATGTACATGTAAAGATGGGCTGTCACTTTTTTATTATTACATTTATGTGTAATATAAAACGATATTTCTGCAAAGATATGATATGTTAATATCACTCTTAAAAATGAGACAGTAAACAGTAGGTTCGATTTAGTGGTCGATAATGTTAAGCATTATTGACGCCAAGACCATGTTTGAGGCTTACACTATTTGGTCGAAACGGCAAACGACATCTAAGGAGTATATAAGCTCTGGATTGTTGGCTCCAAGTCAGACTTTTGTATGAAAAGCTTCTAAGCTCAAAATTAAAAATACAATTAACTGTCGAAACTGCAAGAAGAAACAACAACATGTTTTTGTCGCGGCTTTTTTGTTTATTGCATTTGCTTACCGATCATCTGCATCGTAAGTACGTTTTTTTTGTCATTTAACAATACTATACTTCTTTTGGAGTGAGAATGTAAACCCTGTACAAAAACAACTTGTTCAACCCGGGCACTCTCTAAACAATAACATATAAACCAGCAGCTAAAACACCCCCCAAACAGCAACAAAATCCGCAACATTAAAAACCTCTCCTGCACCTGGACGATAATATTGAGCAACCAGTATTTACATCCTCATTCAAAGTTGTTTGGTGTTTCGAAATACGAAATAAATCTGGATTACAATATTTTATTTTTAACTTTTAAACCATTTGCTATTAATATTTTAGTAAATTTTGAAACCTTAATTAATTTAAATCATTTTACGCGCATGCGGTCTTATTTTACACATTAAACCCATCTTAAATGTTTTTCCGCATAGTTACACAATTTCACATTCAACTGAGGGAGAAAGAATGGAAGGTTAACAACTGACTAGTGATATTAACCCTGAACTCACGTTGATATTTAGTAAACATTCCAAGCAATACATCCATCCCAACATTTTATATAAGCTTAATAAAATATCGAAGCTTTCAAATGTCTCTGTACACTGGGTTTACTCAACAAAATGTTAATGTTAATGTTTTACAATAATTTTTTTTTACTTTTTTCATTTGTTTAAAACAGTATATGATATTCACTAGTAATTGTTGTGCAAGTTGTTATAAAATGGCATAATGACTATTATTTTAATTACATTTTTCAAGAATAGAAGTATTATTTCAAATTACGTGCAAAACAACAGCGTCGTTAGTTAGTTTCGATATATAATAGAAACACACATTTACAATACACTGTACTTAACAGACTGTACACAGTACACATTGTACGGGAAATTTTGTCATGGTGCCCTTAAATTTGGCATATCTACATTGTTTACAACATTCTGTCTTTCAACATCTTTTCAATTTATATTTTGTTAATAATTACGCGCTGATCGGTGTGCACGCAGGCGCTTTAAGGAGGACATTTCATGTACATGTATTTAATTGCTCTAGATAAAAAACCTTGACAGCGGCACAACAGCCTACATGACCTATATAGAATAGTAGTTTTATCTGTTTATAGTTTTAATTGCGTCGATGTGCTGTTCAAAAGAAAACATCCAACATTTGCTCGAGGGACAAAGTTCCAGAGACTCTGGATAAAAGCTCTGATAAGAATATCAAACACTAGGGATATAGTTTGCAGCAGTACTAAATTGTACACTGACAGTAAAAACACAAATATGGCAGCCCACAAATTGAGTTGAATAATTACTATTTGTTATCTTCATAATTAAAATCATACTGTTTCTCATTCACTCCGTTACCTCGTGTACACATAAACATCGCATTATAAGGTCATTATTAAGAGGATTTTTTTTAAAGTATATCGGTTCGGCTTTATTGACAAACAAGTTATTTTCTTCATTATTAAAGATGCTATGCCTGTATCTTTATGTCAGCATTGTTTACAGCTTACATTTTAATCATATTTAAGCAGCGAATCCTGCTCCAGTAAATATAAAAAACTGCAAAATATAGCTATTCATGAATATAAAAATATTACATAACAAAATGTATTTCTTGAAAATGTCTGGCCCGCAAATTCGGCTGTGTTATTTACATTTCGACCCATTGCGTCGAAACAGTTAAATGGCTTGACTACAATCGATACTCTCAGTTGACTCGGTGGTGCAGTGGTAACGCATCCGCTTTGGGTGCAAGAGGTCCCGCGTTCAATCCCCGGCTCCGGCAAGGGGTTTTATGTTTGATTTTTTTTGTTTTGCTGTTGTTGCGTTTCTACTTTTTGTTCAAAACACATTATTTGTCATGAAAGTTTGCAATTCCTTTTGCAATTTTAATTTATTTAGTATACTAAATTTATTGCCATAGTTGTGACCGAGTGTAAGGGTATAAAGATACAGACATAGCATCTTTAAAGGGTTATCATATGCGGCATAAAATAAGGTATCACACTTGTGTTTGACGCTAACTGTATATACTAAATGATTGAGGTATGTTTATTTGCAACGCATAACAAAACATGTAAACGAAATAGCAATGTGTAATGTATGTTAAAACTTTAGCAAACTACTAAGTATGTTATTTTTAATTTTAAACGCAATTGTTCTGGTCTGAGTTTTTGAAGACCGAGCACGGACTTCTTCGACAAATCTTACATGTTTATTGTTCTTGCGTGTATTTATTTAATAAATACTTGACACATTTTTGTTTTATCATGTAAAGACACCGACAGCTTCGAGAAATTACACTTAAAGGATTTTCTTGAAAATTGATTGATATATAGCGTGTAACGCCAACATAGAATTTAACGTTAAAGACTAATTTTCTAACTGACGTTCATCCCGCTATCTTGTAATTAATCAAACATTGCGAACGTAATTCCCGTCAATGTTAGTATCACATAGAAATTATCTTTAAACATGGTTTAATGAGAAGCTAGAAATTTGTTGCCATGGAGACACTTAAACATTAAATTACTGGATTGTCTCTCCAGTTTCCATTTGAAAGCATTTGGAATGCCCTAACGAGTCTCGAACGTGATGTTGTTTATGATATTGTGTTTAGAATGGAACGTTGTAGTTCAAATGAAAACATTTTGTAAGAATTCAAATGAGAAAAAACACCGATGCTGTGAATTTATTTTTGGAACATATTTTAAATGAATTTGAAAACAATCTGATGTACCAGTGAAACCATGCAAGTATACCGTGTGTATAAATATTAAATAATATAGTTTCAGTTATATGTCTGTCAAGAATAAACAATAAAGCAACACGTACTTAAAAATAGAGTTTCTACTTTTAAGGAAAAAGACGTCGATAATCATAATGGCGGTTTCTTGTTTGGTTTAGTCACGCCAACGATCTATAAACAGGGATGGCAGGGGATGTTAAGACTTTCTAATTAAACTACGTGAAATTTATGTGTAGGAATGTTTTATATCTGGAAGGTCAACCCGTGTTAAGGAAGTTTGTCGTTATGTTCATAAAGACTGTGTTCATTTTTACCAAACAGATGCTTGCACGACTTGTGTCGAGTGTGGAAATAAAGCTAATTATGTGCAATGCAGTGACTTTTATATCATTGTG
>Ga0224511_10004205_pt1 | contig 10782 bp, 2 predicted proteins | sample SF_May12_sed_USG_2_FD_169988 | JGI IMG/M metagenome (GOLD analysis project Ga0224511, IMG submission 169988) | Sediment microbial communities from San Francisco Bay, California, United States - SF_May12_sed_USGS_8_1 | ecosystem: Environmental > Aquatic > Marine > Sediment | place: USA... | reverse complement strand
GTACCAGAATTTGAGAGCGTCATGTTTGTTGATGATATGTGACTCATCAACCGCATGGTCATCTTCACATGATATTTCTTCATCAACTAAAAACGCATTGACTCTGAAGAGACCTTCGTTGTGCTTCATCAGCTCCGGACATTGTATGTACTCCTCATACGGGGTGGTTTTGGTCAAATTCTTTGATCGTGGAAGAAGACCAAGTATTGCCATCATGTTTTCATACAAAACGCGTCTACAACCTTGACAGATGTTTGTGTCAATAGCCCTATCATCCTGAGGCTGATATCTTGTTGACTGGAAAATCATTCTTGCATATATGATGTGATCATAGTACCAAAGACGTAGTTGTGACCTTGCGTTTGTTTTGAAAGCTCCAAATCCATTGTAAAGCATCATTGTGTCCCTTGTCTTCGCAATTTCCCAGTGCCGCATACATGCTACAAGAAGCCTGTGAAATGTAGCTGGGGGCATAAACTTATCTTTAAACACAAAGCAGAGTGCTTGTGTTTTGAACCCTTTCGGATTTGTCAATTTTTCCATGTCGCAATCAGGTTTTTCTTGAAGCTGGCAAGGTACAATGTAGAAATCGTGAAACTTTGGTTTGTTTTGATCATCGTGTTTCCGTACGTTTTTGTCAATGCAGCTTGGATCTTCTGCTGTACAATCTTCATCTTCTGGAAAGTCCTCTGGACAAACGGGTTTTGCCATTACATTGAGGTGTTCCATGTACTTGATCACCACCTCAAGTTGGCAATCAATTTTGTATTCTGAATGTGTTAAGATGTTCATTAACAGATCTTTGCTGAGTTTTGCACATTTCTTGTACTCCTTCCATTGTTGTAATAGACCCATTGGTATATGCTTTTCTTTGTGGTTGATGAAGCACTTAAACACTTCAATTATCCATTGTGGGGACAAAATCACGTGCTTTTTCAAATCATCTGTGTCAAAGTGAAGGATGTTTCCAAACAGGTGCTGCACTTCTAGGAAGAACTGAATAGATTTGTCGTTTTCAAGTGGTGCAGGAATCTCAGAATTCATCTTTTTCACTTCATCAAAAGTGACAATTTCCTGTCCTGAAGCTCGGACCTTATCAAATTCCTTCTCCAACTGAATCCACTTCACTGGATGTTTTTCCTTCCAATATGACTGCTGTTCAGCTAGCCTTCTCACTTCTTTCCTGATGTTTTCGTATTCAGGGTCATTCTCATTTAGATTGTTAATAAGGAACCTTTTATGACTGATGTGCTTCCTTATCTCCTCATTTTCAAGAAATGGGTCAAGAGCTTGGTTGAAGAATTTGGCCATCTCATCATTTTTCTTTTCTTCTGACCAATCTGAATTCATTTTATCTTTGTGTGTCCCAACCAGAATGATTGTTGGTTTCATTTCTGCTTCCTGGTCATGTATTGAGCTATACATATGGATGGAATTGATCCAAAACTTAAAAGCTTCATGACAAGTGAAATCCTTGTGCTCTATTCCGGACTGTGCTGCACTGTCATTGATCGGTGAGTTTAAATCTTTTGTCATGTCCATGAGCAAAAGATAAATGGATCGTTTGTTGAGGAAAAAGTGATGTGTTGAATAGTACAAGTTTTGGCCAGCAAAATCCCAAACGGAAACAACTGGACCATCAGGCTCATCAGGTTCTTCTACTAATTTTTCGACAGGCCTAGAAGGCATATAATGCCTTGCATAGGAAGGAGGTGGTTGAGGGGTGTCTTCTGCTGCCAAGTATTCACTCAATTTTAGTTCTCCCTGATGAAGCCTCGCGGGCTGTACCTCAATAGATTCCGTTTCCATGGGTTCTTGCATTGGAGCTTCTATTTCAATGTTTTCAACGGGAACTCCTCTTTCATATATTGTCTGTATAACTTGTGGTACGTTAGCTATTTGTTCCAAGACCTTCCTCATTTTCTTTTTCTTCATGTTTGGTTTAATTTTTTTCCATTTGTTGCTTCCATCTATCTCACACAGGTGGACGTCAATGAATTCTGTACTTACAACACGTTGTCCGTCGGCATCTTGTGTTTGAGAATCAGTAGTTCTTTCAATTAGGTTATTGACCAGAGTTGTTTTGCCAACTGCACACATGCCAACAACCATCAGACGTATCCTCTGGTTTTCTTTTTCTCCGGACTGCAATGCCTTGTAAAACATTCTGATTTTCTCGTTATCAAGCTCGTCAACTTTAAGAAAATTCAAAGCTTCAAACAAATCAAGTTTTTGCATTGGGTGATCTTTTAAATGTAATGCAAGAAATACTATATCTCTTTGTAACTCTTCAGATAACGTAACAAAAAGTTCTAAAACATCTGAAACAAATGAAGATGTTTGATTGTTACACACCTCTCGGAAAAGGTCATTAAAAAGAGTTATGTGATGTCCTGCAAGTCTGTTTCGTATTTGTTTGATGTTTTCAATCCCATCGCGAAGATTATCTGGTTCGTCATTTGCGGCCATTGTAAAAGCGCAGATGTACCTGTAAAATAAGATATAAAACAATTAGTAATTGCCAACAACTATGGAGCTTTTCTGGCTTTAAATCTGAACTAGACGGGTGCTTTCGGAAACGAAAGCAATCATGTCTCTCCTATGTCACTGGATGGAATCATTTTTTGTAGAGGTAGGTGAAATCGTAATCTAGAGCTATCACAGAAGGTTATGAATACCCCGCGTGCAACATGGGAAAAAAAGGTTAATTTTTGACCTTTACCTTGGACCTACCTTGGTCAAACATAGGCACTGCACGTCGTGTGATCGTAGCTAACATTTCAGGAAGTTATTTGTAAATCCCACCAGGGTTTCAAAAGATAAAGAGCGGACTTAAAATACAGTCATACAATGTTTAATCTTAAACTTTGACCATGATTTTCACCTGACCTTGGTCAAACATGAGCATTGCACATCGTCTCATTATAGCTGACATTTGTGCAAAGTTATTTGTAAATACCACCAGGGGTTCAACAGATATAGAGCGGACACCAAATACAGTCATAAAATGTTAAATCTTAAACTGTGACCTTGACCTTAAACAGACATCATCTCATCATTCTTGACATTTGTGCAGAGTAATTTGTAAATCCAACCAGGGGTTCAAACGATATAGAGCCGACATGAAATTCAGTTAAACAATGTTTAATCTTAAATTCTGACCTTGACCTTGAACCAACCTTGGTCAAACATAGGCACTGCGCATCGTCTCAGCATAGCTGACATTTGAGCAAAGTTATTTGTAAATACCACCAAGGGTTCAAATGATATAGAGCGGACACCAAATACAGTCATACAATGTTAAATCTTAAACTGTGACCTTGACCTTGAACCGACCTTAGTCAAACATAAGCACTGCACATCGTCTTATCATACTTGACATGTGTGCAAAGTTATTTGTAAAACCCACCAGGGGTTCAAAAGATATAGAGCTGACACGAAATACAGTCATACAATGTTTTAATCTTAAATTGTGACCTTGACCTTGACCCGACCTTGGTGAAACATAGACACTGCACATCGTTCCATCATACTTGACATTTGTGCAAAGTTATTTGTAAATACCACCAGGGGTTCAAATGATATAGAACGAACACGAAAGTGTGACGGACAGACTGACGGACAGACAACGGAGCTAAAAACAATATTTCTCCCCATTTCATGGGGGATACATAATCATTAACGTATACCGGGAATTGACCAGTTGAAGGTAAGAGCTGTGTTATAGTCTTGGAAGCATCTGCAAAGATATTTTAAACAAAAAGATTAAATTTTTCTAAATTTACAAATGTACATGAAGTGAAGTTTTTTATTTATACATTTCTGTTTAAATTTTTAAAAAGTAACCTCTATATGATTAAATGCAATATTAATGGAGTGTAAATTAAATGTAAAGGGAAATAATTTCTTACCTATGGAACTCCCTTTAATATGAACCTATTTTTTAATTTGTCTATAAAATCAATTTAGAAAAATTGGTAAAAGGTCACTCCTTGAATTGTCCTAAAATGTCATCTTTCTAAATGAAATTAAGTTTATGGAATTTCTTCTCTAAAATCTGGGACTCTATTACAAAGCTCTTACCCTAATATCCAGTGGATTTGAGTTACACGAATAACAAAATTTATTACATGAACTATTATAAATAATGGCCACACCATTGGTCGCACCTTCAAACACTTTCGAGTCAATAAATATTGAATTGGCCTGCTTCAGCTGTTGTTTACCAATCTGTTTATAGAATGAAAGCTGACACCAATTGTGGGCTGCTTTGTAAACTTTATATAGAACTATAATCAGTATATTTCTGGTTACATATAAAAATGAAATCAACATATAAAATGAAATTTATAGTTCGTGTAATAAAACAGTCATTTACTTATTAGCCGTGAAATATGCGGTTAATATGGACCGCAAAAATCATTATTGACCTCGGCTACAGCCTAGGTCATTTATATGATTTTTTCAATCCACATCACAGCATATTTCACAGATAATAAGTAAGTAATTGTATAATACTTCTTGTTTAAAAAAGGCGGGATGATACATGTACACTGAACTTTGTGTTTATGTTTTATATTAAAATGTATCAAAATACCAACATCGAGTATCAGCATTAAATCTATGATCGTTATGATGGTTGTTGTGTTGTTGTTTTTGTATATATTTTATCATAATATAAGCAAATATAATTTGTTGCGAACAATTTGTATGATATTATGTTTGTATCATATCATATCGAATCATAGTATATCATATCATATCAAATCATATCATATCATGATACAATTTTATGTATTTATTATCTCTTTAACGGCATTTTGAACTTTTATATGTATAAATTACCACCGTCAGTCATTCACTGTTAGTGTTTGAAATTTAAGTTAATAAGATAATTAAAATGTGTTTTGTGTCTTTTTGTAGTATTGCAGAAAAGCCAAGGAAGGTAATTATTTAAGAAAATTGCTCTCATCTGGTACTTCTTACGGGAAACGATGGGTTATGACTTCGGCAATAACTGTTAGCAGATTGTAGTTTAAATAGTACTTAATGTTCCATATAATAAACAATAAAAAAGCCTAAATACACATCAAATAAAATTTGTTCTATGCGTTTTTACATTCAAAGAACCAAAACTTCAGTTATACCTTCAATGTCAATATAAAGCAGTAAAAATAAGATTGAGTTTTATCCTACTATCATCTTAATATAAGCCTAATAAACTACCCGTCACAAAATGATACTTTTTGATGGGTGTTGAATATATACAATCTTGTATTGCATGTCCTAATGATCTGTGGCGGATTGTATAAATATTGGATATTTTGATCCAGAGGATAAGAAATAACAAGTGGACAATTTTATGCAACTTGTTATCCAACTTGACTAAACAATTTGCAAACACAAGTACATTTTTGTATAGGAGTTCTAGCTTTTAGATAGATAAACAGCTTTAACCAAAAGTATCAAAAACGATAACCAAAACAGGAACATTTCTGATCTAAATTAAAGCACAGATGGCTGGAATTTAATAAGTTTGAAACAGTTCATTTTCACATATATGTGTGTTCTTATATTAGCTTATGTTTTTATATTAAATATTTTTTTATTTATTATCCCAAATAAAACTTTCCAAAACATACCAGCATTTATGGCAATATAATGCCTACTCCGTTTGCAGGATCAGTTTAAATTTTGTCACAATTTTAAATTTAAAAAAAGTAATTGAAGACAAAAAACGTTGGTTGAAAGTAAAAGAATAGTACATCATAAACACGAGTTCCACTTACTAAAATTACAGCACATTGTTGACCTTCAAAGAAACACAATGCACAATTACTTTTTAAGTAAATCTTTATTTCCTAAGAAACCTCTGGGTAGTGTTTGTATTCAAATATGTTATTAAAACACATTTTTATAAAAAAAATGTATTCAAAATACAATGTTTTTATCAAAGCCCAATTATAAAAGTTCTCTCCCTCTGCGGTTTAACACCACACTACAATATGTAAATAAACTAAGCAAATCAAATAATTTCCCTTTCTGGAAGAGATTTCATGATTTAAATACTCCTTTTGTACTTAAATGTGCTGCAATGTTTAACTTCTGCATGCAACCAGGTCTGTATGCTGACAATTGAACTTCTCCAAATTCTAGATATAGATATATCAGTTAGAGTTTAGAGTTCAGTTATTAAAGGGGAGCCAGACAAATGACATGCCATTTTCGCCAGACTGGACTATTGGTCCCATTTAGTTTTGCCAGACTGGACTATTGGTCCCATTTAGTTTTGCCAGACTGGACTATTGTTCCCATATAGTTTTGCCAGAGTGGACTATTGGTCCCATTTAGTTTTGCCAGAGTGGACTATTGGTCCCATTTAGTTTTGCCAGACTGGACTATTGGTCCCATTTAGTTTTGCCAGATGGACTATTGGTCCCATTTAGTTTTGCCAGACTGGACTATTGGTCCCATTTAGTTTTGCCAGACTGGACTATTGGTCCCATTTAGTTTCGCCAGACTGGACTATTGGTCCCATATAGTTTTGCCAGAGTGGACTATTGGTCCCATTTAGTTTTGCCAGACTGGACGATTGGTCCCATCCCATATTTGACAATGTAGACAATTAGTCATGTCAAAATGGCATGGGTTAATTATCCGTGGGACCAATGCCTACAATCTTATTAAGTGATACATCATTTTATAAACTGTATATCTTACTGGATAAAAATGGACGTTGTTTATACAGTTGCTCTGCCAGATATTCTCCAAATTAAAAAAAAAACAATGATGCAGCCAGTGAATATATTTTATTCAAGTTTTGTACAATGTTTTGTGAACAACAGATTTGGCATGAGATGGGGAAAGGAGATTAAAGCAGCAATTTTCACCGAATGCAGATTATTGATGCTAGTGTTAACAACTACTAGGAGACAAACATCCGTGTCTCTTAGTCCTTGTTTTCTGGGGGTCTGAATGTGGTCATCTATACTGAACCAAACAATGAACGCACCATGCTGATTTTAATAAAAAAAAATTAATTTTATGCAACCTTTTACCGAAATTTAAACTACAGCTTTATGGCATCAGTCTTAAAGTTCCAAACCAATTTTGTTTCATGATTTTATCGCGCAACGATTTATTTCATCACGTGTTTACTCTAATGGTATTTTTGCGAGTGCAAGTCGGGTAATTTGGTAATGGAAAAAATGTTTTGTATTACTGTATTTATAAGGGAAACTTTTAATGTAAGGATATTAATGCTGAACATGCTTAGAATAGATATTGAAAACACGACCCGCACAAAAGCATTAATCGAGTTTTGCATAATACATCGAGACGTCGCACGTGTATTGAGTTTTCGTATTCCACAATACACAGATAATGGCACAAATTTGCACATACAGAGAGTTAAGTGTACAATTACAACGTAAACGTCAATACTTGTTTAGAACTAAGCTTTTTTTCTGTGAGAACGTCAACGTCTGATATATTCCTTAATAGTAATGTTAATGTACTTTTGATGTCACAGCGTTAAGACAAGAACAGTATAGTAACAAATTAAGTAAACTTATGCAGGGCTCCAGATAATTATTTGTTTTAGGGAGTAAATGTACTCTCTCCTTTAAGAGTGAGGGGGTAACGTACTCCCTTATTTCAAACCCAGGGAGTAAATGTACTCCCTAATTTAACAATCAGATTGTGAGTGTGCAGAAAACATATACGGTTTTTTTGTATATTATACATCTTAATAATTATTTATCTTTATCAGACCTTTGTATAAACAACTCCAGAAACTAACTCATAAAGAATACACATGCTTGAAGTTCTCAAGATAAGTTTATTCTTGGGAGTGTGTACTCTCCTTAAAAAATATCAAAAAGATTGAGTGAGCAACGCGCACTCACAGCTACGTGAATATGTGTTAAAAGGTTATGACAAAAAATGCAAAACACTTTTAATAGAATATATGCTATTAATCAAGTTAACATGTCCGCTCCATGAATAGTAATGGTCTATGAAAATGAAACGCTATTCTTTTTTCAAGTTACATGTAGCTGTACATGTGCAGTTAAAAAGCAGATGAGCAGTAGGACGCAAAACGGGAATCATCAAGTCACAATTCCATCAATGTTACGCAGACGCTGTTTGTAATTTAAACTCGCGCTTAACAGTTGAAAGAATGTGGCCAACGTACACCAAATTCTATGAGCAAACGAAACTTAACCATGAAATGTACGCGCTGGAATTTTAATGTGAGCGTATCTTACCCCTTTATTAAAAACTTTAACGCGTAAATGTACGCTCAAAAATCCCAACTAGCGCGTAAATGGCCGTTTTCAGTGGGGTAAATCACCCCTTTACGCGCCTTATCTCGACTAATGAACTTATGCGCCCAGTTACTCAGATTTGCCACAATAAGTTTAAAAACCCAAGTTGGTCCCATAAGCCCAAAAACTAGGATTAACGGGTTGCGGGTACGTAACACGCCGACCGTGCGTAGGTAACGTTATTGTCAAGCCCGGCTACACTAGTGTCAGGAAGACAACACACATTGAACAGATCCGGGCATTTTTCCCGATAAAGCCCAAATGCAACGCGCTTTGGACGACGTGTATGCTGACGTCCTGTACAGCACCAGATGCAGCAACAGCTCAAGGATGGACGTTATGAAGAGTGGCATGCGTTGCCAATTGCAACAGTTTAAATGGTTATTTATTTATTCAACGAGACACAGTTGTGATTCCATGAGGGTAAATCAAAGTGAACACAAATTCACTTTCGCCAGGATTTTTTTATTGTGTACCCCAGTTCTAGGAATCGGTCGTTTAAAATCACAATAAATGAAATAAATGTAAAACATATTTTTAGAAAATGTTGAGAAATATTTTGTGTGATAAATTCTTCATTTATATTAAAGTTACGATCTGATAGGTCTGATAAATACACTGATTAATTAGATGGTGCGTTCATTGTTCGGTTCAGTATATATAAAAAATCTGAAGTCAGGACGATCTTAAATGTTTGCTGAGAAATTGAAAAAAATGAACTGTGAAATATTCTGCCTGCATTTAATTTATTTTATAAACTAAACTTACTCTACAACTAAGCTTAAAAAATATACGAAATTAAGATATGTTTTATAAATTTGAGATGTGACAAGAAATAATGCGTATCACCTATATGAATTTAAACTGAATAAATAAAATATTTCTTTACTATATCAGTGAGATTCTATGACACTGTACAATTATAAATGATAAAAAATTGACCTCACAAGAGCCTCATTATTTCAGGACACAGACAGGTTTTTAACTCACCTGAGCACAAAGTGCTCAGGGTGAGCTATTGTGACCGGCCTTTGTCCGTCGTCGTCCGTCGTTCGTCGTCCGTCATGCGTCGTGCGTCGTCCGTCAACTTTTTTACTTAACCATCTTCCCCTCTAAAACCACTCATTTGATCTTGCAGAAACTTCACAGGAGTGATCCCTGTGTGGTCCTCTAACAACGTTGTTCAAACAGCTCTAGGTGGTTGCATAAGTAGGTCACGGGGTCTAAAAATATGGTTTTAAAATGCAATTTTCAAACATCTTCTTTTCCGAAACAAAAAGGCCTGATGCTTTCATATTTGGCATATAACATTTATTCTACCAAGCTTGTTCAAATTATGTCCCTGGGGTAATAATTGACCCAGCCCCGGCGGTCACAATTTTACACTTCTCATGAACTGATCATAGAAATTTGACCAAACTCACCAAGAATGATCAATCGGTGATCCCCTTCCAACATTATTCAAACGGTACATGTAGGTCACAGGGCCAAAATATAGGTTTCATAATGCAATTTTCAAGAGTCTTCTTATCCAAAATTACAAGGCCCAGAGCTTTCGTAATTGGTAAATAACATCATCTACATGTAGAGGTATTCTACCAAAGTTGTTCAAATTATGCCCCTTTGGTCAAAATTGGCCCTGCCGTGGGGGTCATTCAAATAAACAAAGAAAACTTCAAACAACTTCTTCCCCTGAACCCCTACATATAATGGGAAATTGACAAAACTTCACAGGACTGATTTATGGTTGATCCCCTACAAAAATTGTTCAAACGGCTCCGATTGGTTGCCTTAGAAGTAGCTCAAGGGGTCATATTTACATGGTAAAGTTAGAGGTCAGACTAACATAACTTTGTACAGTTTTAACCTTTAGCATCTAATCTTGACCACATCTTCTTAATGCGATAGTTCAACGAGACATTTGGTTTCATCAATGTAAACATTTATCATATACATGTACACGATAACTTTAAAGTTCATGTTTGAAATTTAGAGTTAACATATATATGACTAATTTTGACATTTGACCTAAACGTTTGACTACAACTCATAACGTATAAATGCAATTCTGTGTGGAACTTAATTTGACCAATGCCATCATTTAAAAATCTAATAATTCATTGTAAACTTCAGAGTCCAGACAAGCATGTATTGTGTACCAAATTAGACCTATATATATTTAACCTACATTATTAAGTCCGGACACACTTTAAAGGGTTCATTTGAAAAATGTTGTTACTGCAAACAGCCACTTCTTCAGAGTAGAGTAGGGATAATGCATTACTCTCAAGGTTAGACATATTACACAACGACCTGTATTTAATTCACAAATAGCTCTACTATAAAATATTTAATATTAAGATTTATATATGAGTCAAAACACTTTGAATTGACGTTGAAAGACGATATTGACAAAGTGGAAAACTCCAAGTAATAAAGTCTAGCTATAACC
>Ga0224511_10004204_pt1 | contig 10783 bp, 6 predicted proteins | sample SF_May12_sed_USG_2_FD_169988 | JGI IMG/M metagenome (GOLD analysis project Ga0224511, IMG submission 169988) | Sediment microbial communities from San Francisco Bay, California, United States - SF_May12_sed_USGS_8_1 | ecosystem: Environmental > Aquatic > Marine > Sediment | place: USA... | reverse complement strand
GGAACCGCCCGAAACTCAAATGGGCCCGTCCCGTTCGCATGCATAAAAAGAAAGCAGGGAAACTTCAAACCGGAAGTACCTTTCCAAAACAATACTGGCTTGCCGTGAACGGCAAGCCAACAACCCAAGGCCGCTATTCCACGCCTCCGGATCAGTACCAGTATTCGCACATCCGTATCCGGATGAAAAATGGATCAAAATGCCAAATAATGTCCGAATGTCGTCCGCATCCGGATAAAATTGATCACCGAACCATTTTTCGGACGCTGTTTATGGATGCAGATACTGATACGGAGACGTGGAATAGCGACCTATTCCTATTACTGACAGAAATAGCCCTAACGATTTTCAACTTGTTCCATTTTTATCCGGATACGGATGTGCGCGGGTACCGATACTGATACGGAGACGTGGAATAGCGACCTAAACTTAACGATGCGCATGGGGGACGTTCGGACTCCACGCGTGTTTTAACTAGCCCTAATGACGTTCATCGTTTGAGTGAACTAATCAACCACGAATTGTATTACTTATATTTACACCTCATTATTTTTTTTTCTTTTTTTCTGTAATAAATAATAGTTAACTTAAAATTTATTTGACTATTTTCGAAATGTCATTTCAAACCATTTCTCACCCTTTTTTGCACATGGATTGGTCCGCCCATTAACTCAAATCAAAAGAATGATACTACGACAAAGAATTTCGTAACAGTTTCATTTTTGTAAACATCCTATAAATAATATACTTACACCATAAGCTTAAACATGTTATTCGAGATAAAGACAATACCGGTACTTTCAGTCAAAATTGCGAGTTTAAGGCTTACGACTTGTGCCTGAAGCACACATTTGCAGCAATACAAAAGAATCACAAACCTAACATTTAAGAATATGACATTATAAGATAAATCATCAGGCCGCTGTTTACCATTTTTTGTTATTTTAATTTTAAAACAAGATTTAACACTCTATTCATATTAAGTAGATGTGAATATGAGAAATTACTCCCCTTTACATTTTTAATAAGACGTATATAAATCTGTAACAGTGTTTAAAAAAACTACGGGTTTAAAGGATCAGTTAAAATATCAAACAATTCTTTGGTATTTTAATTAAATTATATAACAAACATATGCATTTTTCATTTGACAACGCCATTCTCAAGTAGATCTAGTAAGCCTTAAACAAAGGCTTAACAAACGTTTCAGAATTACAGCCATTATTTCCATCTGTGTAAGCAATTTAAATAAATGTCAAAACAACATTTGGAAGATCGGTTAGGGTACATTTTAATTATCATAATTACGTTTGCAATTTTCACTTAAGTTTTCAGCTTACAGTGTATTGATACTCTCAACACATACATATATAGAATATATTATATATGTGACATGAAGTACTAAGCGGATTATAACCAATACATAGGATTGGGAAACCCAGGATGACTTGTAGTGTCTAAGGTGGATCATTATAAAACAAAACACATTCTAGTATTATTTGTTGTTGTGTTGTTGTTGTTTTTTTGTAAAAAAATGGGGGTATTTAAAGGGGTTAGTGAACCAAGTTTTATAACTAAAATTGTTTAATGGCTTTCATTTTCAGTGCAGTCTCATACAATCCAGTGTCATAAATACGGGAGAATAGGTATGCGGCAAAAAGTCATTCCAAACCAAAATTCCATGATGTTGTCTTTTTCTGGTCAATCGGAAAATTATAAATTAATTTGTCATCAATTTAGATCGACTACAAAATGTAATAATCTACTAAACTATCAGTTGCGTTTGTACGGGGCTTTGTACAGGGCGTGTCTTCTTCCTAAAAAACAAATGGTACAGATGTAAACACATGTATTTATATAAAAGAGATGTACACGCATAGTTATTGAAGTCGACCTATAAATTGAACATGTAAATTACAAAAACATGACATAAAATTGCATTTAATCTGTCTTAGGAGGTTAAAAACGAAAAGTCTCAATCTCATAGTATAATTTGTCTTTCAATATTTATTTCTGCCTACAGAAACAAACTTAAACAATAGTTTCTAACGTACCTTCCAAACTCCTCCCCCTCCTTAATGGTGTCCGGAAGTTTCTGTTGGTTTGTTTCCGGCAGGAGGAAGTTGAGGAGTCCGGCAATGATGGACAGGGCACCAAACACGAGCAGTGGCTCCACCTGGCCGAACTTGCCGCCTATCATCTCGCCCTGTGGTCAGATGGGATTGACTGATTAATTGATTGATTGATTGATTGATTGATTGATTGATTGATTGATTGATTGATTGATTGATTGATTGATTGATTGATTGAATGATTGATTGATTGATTGATTGATTGAACGAACAATGGCCTAATTTTCCGCCTACTATATCACCCTGGGGACAAATGCGGTTGATTGATGAATTGATTGAACTCGAAAAGTGGCTGCAAAAACAACATACATGTATTAACATTAACATTAAACCGCTCAATCACGAGCACGCACGCATGCACGAGCGCACATACACGCGCATGCATGAACACAGCCACGTATTTGGAAACAAAATATAATTAATTCACATTTATACCGTTTTTGCTATATACGGTGCCAGCATGGCACCTATCCTAGCGGCACAAGAGCACGACCCCATGGCCGCCGTGCGGACCACGGTGGGCAGCAGTTCCGCCGTGAACATGTACACGATGGCGAACGCCCCGGACGCTGCAGCTTTGCCCAGGAATGACAGGAATATCGTCACGCCCTGTAGATCTGCGGTGCGACATTATACCGGGTATAGTATTGGATGCTTGATAGGCAACTCTGGTTGAAACATCTTTCAAAACTTAACATAGTTCTAAGTACAGTCTTCAATTTGGGATAAATGCAATAAAACGTCTTTATTACTATAAAATAGTACATAACATAATGATGGAACGTGCTTAAAACAACACTTTCAAATATTAGCTTTCGGCTTCAAATATACATTTTCACATTGACTTGTCCTGTCGTAGTTTCATTCATATTATTAAGTCGCCAAGGCACATCAAAAATATTACACTGATCAACACTAGCACTATTTAAGATATTACTACACTGTTCACGTACTGTCGTTTCCCAGTATAACGGGTATGACGGTGGCTAGACATGCGACGCCGCCCAAACACATTGTGCCTCCATTGGACCAGCGACGTCCCATCCGATTTAGTATCACCATTCCTGAAGCGTTAGTAAAAGTAGTAGAACACCGTTTTCCTGTTTTGTGAGATACTAGTTGGTAAGATTTTAATTAAAAATTATACTACATGTAGTACATAATTTGTAACATTTATAACAATTGTGTGAAATGTCATGGCGGTTTTTTCAATGCAGAGAATAACATTAAATGGGCACATCTAGCCATAGGCGTTAATTGTAGTTTTAGGACAAAAGAAAATAATATTATAGAAGCCGTTCATATGGTGTGCCTACCCCCGAGCACTCCTGGCATCTCAGCGAGGCCCATGAGGAAGAAGTTGATGAAGAAATTGCCGCTCAAGTTGCTGGCGTTCATCGTCACGCCGTAATACGTCATACTGACGATCGCCCTGAGGCCGCGCAGTGAAATGTTCGGATATAAGGTTCGGATAGTATAGCTTTTATACCAATGTAAAATGGGCATTTTAAGTTAATGTTTTAAAGGGGTTTAACTATGGTTAGTACGGGCTTTTATTGTTTAAAAACGTATCAAAATCTTCAAAAATGTAACGTAAGAGTTAATTAATTTTAACATTCCGTGTAAAACCTAGGTACATACTCACCAGTTAAATGCGAGTATAAGGAATCTCTTCAACAACACCGGGCTTTTAAACACTTGAATGATAGTGCCTTCACCAACGTGTTTGTCACTGGTAACTGTGACGTCACCGTATACCATTTGCTCCGGAAACTGCGTTTTGTTGATGCGCGCTGTGTGTTGAATAATAGCAGCTGACTCCATTTTGCGTCCCTTGCTTAAAAGCCATCTTGGAGACTCGGGAATTAGCCTAAATAACAATAAATTATAATAAAATGGTCATCAGTATTGAAGGTGTACATTGACTTTAAGAAGCAAATCCGTGGATTGTTGAACAACAAAAGTCAGTACAGGATATTTACTGTAGACATATTTGGACAAGTCTTCATAATAAAAGAAAAATGGATAGAGCATATTATTAATAATGTTATAAGATTTAAAAAGAGAAGAGCGTACCACCAGTACACGAGGTAGAACGCACACGGCACGAACACAGTGACGTTGATAAGACGCCAGTCGCGCGTGAGGAAGCCGACCAACGCCAGGTACATGACGCCGAGCGCGAAGAACGCTTGAACGAGCATACCCGTCCAGAGACGCTTGGTGGGACCCACCATCTCCATGCCTACAGACACAAGACGGAATGTGATAATATTTGCTACATATTCTACAGGATGGCATTTTTTCTCTTTTGAGAGCAAAATTTAAATGAATTACATTAGTGTACAATTACTGAAAGTAAGTTTGAAATACATCAAACTATTCACATGAATATGTCTCAGATTTAAAGTCAAATAAAGTATATATTATAGATCAAGATCTAGCCGAGTTCTTCTTTCCTGATATTTCTTTTTGAAGAAAATGTAAGTCAATGTGTGTTTTCTTAAAATTAAGGGTTAAAAGTCGTTGTACAACAAATTTCTCAAATGTTAAATCATCTTAAAAACAAGTTATTTTTTTAGTAAATAAAGAAAGATCGAAAAATGGCGATAAAACAATGAAAGAATGTCCATACTTAAAACAGCGATACACACAAACGACCCGTGCGCAAATCCCCCGATCATAAACTGCAGGATTGCGAAGGTGTAGAACTCGGGCGCCCAAGTGACGCCAATGGCACACGCGAGCATAAGTACAAACGCCAAGTACATGGCTTTCTTGCGGCCAAACCTAAACAATAATGGTCAAGTATGCGTGTTTTGAATAAGCGGCTACGTTGGATAATGTGCATTCGTACACATGTGTTAGTAAAAAGACCACACTATGGATTGAGATCGCTTTAATAGACATCCGTTTAAAGCGTATTGATATTCAGTATGTCAAAAAGCTGAATGCAAGGGCAAAAAAGTCCAGTTTTAGTATGATGTGTCACATCTTTTAAAAACACATATTAGATATGCTTATGTTCTTTTATAATGCACACAACGCAACTATTTAGTTATTGAGAAGCCATTTGAATTGTGACGGGGGAAATCCGCGATCCCTATGTGCAAGTTTGATGGTTTACCAAAGGAGCTACTAGGGTCTAAACAGTTTCAGTATAACCGATGGACTAAGTTCCACGTGTATAAATATTGGTACATATAGTTTTTATATTTTATTGCGGTGCGAATGGTCTTCCTTACCTATCTGACATAAGACCAAGAAGCAGGTCGCCAACAAACACGCCAAAATAGAACAACATCATGATGTGGGACGTCTTGAGAGAGTCCCCGCACACTAGGTTGATCTGCAAACGAATCATACAGTATATTAGTATTTAGTTGCTTTTAACAAACAAACAACAAACAATCATACCAAGGATTAGGATTGTAAAACAATGCAAAGTCATTTTTCTTACAGAAGTACGTGTTTATAACCAAAGGTTTTATTCATGAAAAAAGACATTTGTTCTCATAATACCTTGGACGTAAACGTTTCCTGAAAGACTGATGTATCGTAGACCCATTCTGAACACTCTTCAAAGTAAGATGTGACGTTTCCGGAATCCCCCGTGTATACGTCACTTCTTCCAGAATAACTGCGCACGTGGCACTCGTCGTAAAGTTTTGTCGGGTCGTCTGACGGTGGAATGGAAGAGTTTATCAGTTGCTCGTGAAAAGCATTCTGTACAGCATAAGTGTCGTTCTCGTACATAGGAAGTTTACACCTACAACAACAACTAGCCATTACAAATATAGTAGGGATGCAAAAGGTTACTGTTATCATTTACCGGTTAACCGATCCCGTTTACCGGTAAATTACCGGTTAACCGATTAGCCATCAAAATCATTTCATGACGAATGTTAACGGGACATATAGCCAACAAAACGCCAAAAAGAGTTATTTATGCTTAACTTTTACTTTAAAGATCTGAAATTATTGCGAAATACAAATGAACATGTGTTATTATTTCACATTTTTGTGGGAGACAATGGACAACGATTTAACAAACACATTTATATGACGGCAGACGCAAGCCAAAAATGCGTACTAGAGATGGTAAACGACTTCGAATCTTTCAGTTCGTTATGTGGCTACGTCAGTAACCAGTTGTGTCGCCCAGTACAAGATGTAGTGACGTCACCGCGTACCTGTGACTCGGCGTAAAGAGGACCACGATAGTCATCATACAGAAACTGCCAATGCTGACGCAGGGAAACGCCAACAGGGCGTACACCCTCTTCTGGTAGCGTCCAAACTCTCCAACCTCACGTAACACGGCGTCAAACTGCATCCTGGCGTCTGAACAAAGCACGTGCCCAGAAATAATGGCTCGTGGTACTTGGTACGAATTGTTGAAACACATTATTACGATACAGTCACGCTATAGAGTTAAGTTTAGTATATGATAATTACAAAGTGAGGATAAATCAATTGTATATTGAGAATTGCGTATTTGTGTTTGATAAAAATAAAACATCTGCCAACTACCGATATTTAAAAAAAAGTGTTTAAGAGACAGTACATACCAGGCATTGTCGGTGAACAAAGTCATAGGTTAATAAGCTATCATATGTTGCCATTCAAGAAAGTAATATATTTTTTCACATCTTTTAAAACTGTTCTTTGAAATATAGTAAACAGTATGGGATTTTAGTGCGTGTCTTCAGAATGGCATGTATGTGATGCACTTTTGTGTAAGATACGTCTTTCATATCGCAGCACAAAACAATGCATGACATAATTTTTAAATCGTTCATTTGTTGGTATGTTTGTTCTACAGAATAAAGTTATCGTTTTTTAAATGAAATTTATGTTTACGCATTGTTATTGAATAAGTTTCTGAAATCATTTTTACACGAAAAAAATATTTTAAGGTTGGCAAAGTAACACATATAAAACATACTTCAAATATTTTTGTAGAGCAAAATAATGGACGTTATATATATATTGCTCGTATTCAACTTTAATCGTTATTTAAGTCTGTTTATCTGTAATCCGGTAATTTACTTTAAAACGCTATATATGGTATAAAATACATAATAAACAGCAAGAAATAAGATGCTAACATCCAAATGAAATCATGCTTTTTTCAGACAACATTAATCTATCTACCTTTTCAAATAGTTCCAAGATATTAAATCTCTGTTGTTTGTAATTCCATGTATTAAAACTGGATCTTACAATTGTATATATTTATTGCTCGATATAACATCAACTAAACTATTTGATGTGTTTTTTATTCTATAGCACGGTTGAAGACCTCGAGGATTCACTCTCTTTATGCCCGTATATTAATTACCAGTCACGATTTCTAATAAGGGTAGCAAAATGCAGGTGACAGACAATACAATTAGTAATGTAACGAATTAAATAAGGGCGTAGCTGGGCCATTTTTATGCGTACGCTGGTTCAGTAGTAACACATTACTTAGATGGAAAATTTAGTGTTATAATAATAATAATAATAATAATAATAATAATAATATTGACGTAAAAGTATGATAAAAAATATTAAACTTATAAATGTAATATAAGTATGCTTGAATATATGTCCCAACTACATTGTAAATGTTGTTGATCTTTACCGAGGGGACCTGACTTGAAAGCATTTCCCATACTGATTTGCACAAGATCTGTTAATGACACTAGCTAAACATCTATAAAATATACATTTTTGAATGAAGAGCAAGCGAAAAAACTGGTGTTTTTTTTTCAATTTCGCATATAAATTCATCTGAAATGATCCCGTATTTATCAAATAGAAAATGCCCTTACATGATCGAGGCTTAACTTTATGTTGCATGTGGGTGGGTCTATTGAATTCTGCAACATTAATTTTTGATAGTTGCGTATGCCCGGATACGCACCTGTATGTTTATCTTAAATCGTTCGTTTTTTTTAAATTGTTTACATTTAAAAACGCTAAAACTTATCGTATTTATTGTTTTGGTTTTCATTTTATTTCATCAAGACATGTTTGTTTTATGACAAGAATATGGAACTTTTCAAATAACTAAGCAATATTTTACATTTTATAGTAAATCTACACCTCAAGTGATTTATTTACATTTCATTTTAGTCTAATGTCACGACAGAGGGCATATAGTTTAACTGTCTTATGACAATATCACCTTCGCATGCGCAAGTCGCCCTCACGTTATTTTTTCTAACTTAATAAAATTATTGTGACGTCAGAAGGCAATAGTTTATACTGTCTCATGGTACTGTCACCCTCACATGTGCAATGTCGTCCTGTGACTCGTATTTGTGCACACAAATAGCAATATCAGTGTAGATAGACGAATTGCTGACATTTTCTCGCTTTCAAAGAACAATATTAATTAAATGCATTTAAAATACAATTCGCATTTTGTTCGGTATAATAAAATAAATAACGCCTTGGTTAACAGTGTTTCCTTGCGTTGACAAAATGCACTGTCACCCTCAACGAAGTCATTATTTATGTGATTGCAACACGATTGCTTGTTTTTTAAACATCAAAACGCCACTACCAGTGTACATAATTGATATTCATAAATGGATCGGCACCTTAACTTAGGAATCCTATCAAAATGCACTGAGCCGTGAAATGACACGTTATATGTGTAAATCATGATACAGGTGCCATGTATCTTAGGCCAGTTGATGGATCAAGCGTTTAGACAGATATTAATTGAAAGTACCACGCGCACCTTTTAACTACATTTAACATGCTAGAAGAAGATATCAGTACAGAACGGTCTATACATATTGTACTACAGTGAACAGTTTAAAACTTTAGCATTGTTTATGATCATCCCTACTAATAATACATGTAGAAAACACAAAGTCTAAGGAACATAGTATTTTTATTTAAATAACATGGTTAAAAAGCACATTGTAATAAGAATATCATGTGTATTTCTAATGAACAAGAATGCAAAATAAATATAAGAAACTACACAAAACTGAAATGATGACATCATTTTAAATAGGACCAAGAACAAATAAACTTTTGCATGTATTTGGTCACAATCAAAGAACTAATAGTCAAAGTACCAAAAACTAACATGCAATATGACAGAAAAAAATCATAAAAATTGATGTTTAAAATATTCAGAAATACAGACCATAATTATGGCTAACAAACTGAGATGAACACATCATAAGCTGTAAAACACTTGCATTTTTCTCATAATACTGTGTTTTGAGTAATCATATGACATGGTGTATAGATTCTTTTTCAATTAAATAGGTTTTAAGACCTTCAAGGCATACTGTAAATATAAAGACACTAATCATTATAAATACAGCATCATCTCTGTACCTTTGAAATAATTGTTAATCACATAGCACTGAAGTAGCCATAAAAAGATTTTATAGAAAGACATGGGTGTAACATGGTATCATTGTGATTAAACAACATTCTCACAGGTGATAAACAGTTGAAAATAATGTGATATCTGTTATTATATGAGCCTGTTAAGGTCCGAGGTGTACATTAATGTCATCATCAAGCTCATAAGACTCACTGTCAGTTTCAATGGTAAAGGATTGTTTTCTGCACCGTTTATTCCTAGGAATAGACAATTTTTCAGACTCATCAGATGATGAAGATCTATGTCGTTTTCTCACATCACTTAGTTTCACATAACATTCACGAGGACTTCTTTTTTGATAATCGTCACTGTGTTTGACACTTTTCGAAGACCGATTATGCTGTTGTTGTGATAGTGTTGAGTCATCCAGATCAGTTCTATCACTAAATAAAGCACTGACAATGTCATCCTGTGAATCAGACTCTTGGTCACACACAGTTCCCGAAACTTTCCTTGATCTGTTTTGCTCTTGATCTTTAGATCTAACTTTTGAACCCCTGTTTCTCTCTGTACTTCTTGAGGAACGTTTCCGACGGATGTCGCTACCGCTTAAATGTCTGTCTCTTCTTCCTCTTCCTTCATCACTCCTGACTCTGTCCCGAGTGTTTCCATATCTGTCTCGTTCAGGACTTCTTCGACGATCTTTCCTTCTAAAATCCTTGCTTCTATGTCTATCTATACGTTTTTCATTTTCAACATCTTTTTCTGAACCATAATTTGCATCTCTTCTATTGCCGTGTCTGCCTGTTTGAGTTCTAACTCGGTGGCCTGATCCAGATCGCGATCTTCTTCGGAAAAACCTGGGAGAATAACTTCGAGACCTCCTATCCCTTTTTCTGTCAGAGTATTCATGCCTTTTGGCAGTGTTCCTATGCCCATCGGATGACTTAAACTGCTTGGAGTGTTCATTTTCACTTACAGACACACTAGAACGAGAACTTGACCTTTTTATCCTGCGCCTTCTTCTTTCTTGTGATGTTGATTTGTCAGAAGAAGACATTTTTACATTTGATCTTGATAAGACTTTTTCACTACCCCTGTGTGTTTTTATTGACCGATACTGAACATCAGTGTCACTGTTAGAATCTGACAAACTCCTCTGTCTTTTCTTTTGCCCAAGAAGTTCTTTCATACTTGATACTGGTTTTACATTAGTCCTTTTACTTGTGCTTGCTATTTCTTCTCTGTTGTTTGATTTTGGAAATTTGACAGGGCTAAACTTTGCAGTCCTTTCTTTCTTCTCCGTCAC
>Ga0224511_10004203_pt1 | contig 10785 bp, 6 predicted proteins | sample SF_May12_sed_USG_2_FD_169988 | JGI IMG/M metagenome (GOLD analysis project Ga0224511, IMG submission 169988) | Sediment microbial communities from San Francisco Bay, California, United States - SF_May12_sed_USGS_8_1 | ecosystem: Environmental > Aquatic > Marine > Sediment | place: USA... | reverse complement strand
GGCTGGCGATATCATGACGTGGACTCATCCCTAATAATAACAGTGATAACAGGGTTACCATTCACAGGGGTGGCTGGCGATATCATGACATGGACTCATCCCTAATAATAACAGTGATATAAATTGCTTCAGCAAATCCTTCGCTCATCAAGATTTGGCCTAGTGGCTGATTAGATCGGTGTGAGGTTGCCTGTCTTTAGTTGAGTGTAACCTACAATTGGCTTAATGAACTTGGGATTGTAATACTACTGCCTGTTTTATGACGCGTCTGTCTTTGATAACTTCAGAGCTTAGTTTTTAACAATTTTTGTAACAGTTAAGTGCGGTGAGCTCAAGTTGGGTTACTTGAAATCATACGTTGGCAGACTCTGTTGGCTTAGTCATTGTTTTATTTCTATCGCTCCAACTCACTATTTTTAGTGCTAGAGTTAGACTCGGGGGGTCCCTGATTTTATTCCCAGTGGGTGGGATATGCAGGTGTGAGCGAAAATTCCATTACAACGCACTCTGGAAAACGACGGACTACGTAAGCCAATTTCTGCATACCCATAATACTGGTCAGGAGACGAGAGAAAAATGAAACTAAAATCTAAAATTATTACAATTCTGGACAAAATTGAAGTCATTCTCAAGCGCTCACAGTCGCCGTGCGCATTATGGTCATTATGTACGTGCCATTAGGGTAGTTGACAGCTATAACCAGTGTGCTGAGAATGATAGCCGAGGTGAGGCCACTGAATCTGCTGGCAGACATCGGTGGAATCCGAGCGAACTCTGATGGATGGCCATGCAGTGACTGACCCTAAAAGATAAAATAATATAAAAATAAAACGCATATCCGCGTACATACGCATCAGTTTCAAGCTGCTATGATTCTATTATTATCATGTATCACGAGAAGCTAACAGACGGTTGTAGTGAGTACTATGTGTGGTGCAGACCTGTGTGCGGACCCGTGTGCGGACCCGTGTGCGAACCCGCGTGCGCACCCGCGTGCGCACCCGCGTACAGACCCGCGTGCGGACCCGCGTACAGACCCGCGTACGGACCTGTGTACAGTGTACGTTTCACATTTATTCATATTCCAGCGAAAATATATGAAATCAAGATGATGGGCTATATGCAATCAAGGTGATGGGCTATATGCAAAAATAATGCGTGCAGAAGTTTAATAGAACAGAAAATGCATGAATTCATAACTCTGTACTATCAAAAAATTGTTGAAAATAACTTGGGATTTCACAAATCTTTAGTATATCCTGAAGCAATGCATAAATTAAAAACATGGAATAGAATGTGTTGTAATTCAAATTTAATAGCTGGAACCATCCATCATTTATTTTAGGTTGTAGTTCATACGACCTCGGGGCTGTACTGAAATGAACTGGCATATTTTGACCACAATTGGGAACTCCAACTACTGTCACCCATGCAGTGAAGTTGGCACTCATTGTTCAGTTTCTTAGAAAAATTTCAAAATGCTCCCCAATGCTTAATATTTGGCTGTTGATATTGATAGGATAGTACGATAGGCCTAGTATCTGTGAGCACATCACACTAGCATCAGCCAACGCATGGGCATGGTTCTAGTTAAATAACCTGACAGCAAAACTAGCGTGTGTGTGTATGCATGAGCAATGGGTGAGCTACACTATACAATACCATTCGGAGGTATTCAGACACGCTGTCTCCGCTTAGCATAATCAAATGTGTCACAAAATGAGCTTCATGTCGCAGCTGTTGTAGCGCGACACCAAGCCTACAGCCCATTTAGCACTCAGGTAGCAGTAAGAGGCATAATGACCTGGCCTTGTAAACTAACAACAAGAATGGAATGAGAGAGGTGAAGTTTCGTAGCAATTTTGTGTTTTGCCTCTTAGGAAATTATGGCTATAGAAATATAGACCTGTGGTCATCTCGTAAAATGATCTGGTCTCTTGTTTGAATGTGGAAGGGAGGAAGTTGATATCATCCAGAGATATGGTGCATCAGAATTACGGCTCTATTTACAATGAGGCTGGGTGCAATATCTTAGATTATATGGTTAAAAATAGAGCATCACACATGTGAACAGTAGTACCAGCATAGAGGGGGAGTATGCGGAAGTTAACCAGAAGTCTTTACATACCACAAAGTCAGCCTCGTTCTGAACCTAACAAGGCAAGAAGGGACTCCCCAGGGATGATCCTGATATTTAGCAGTAACATTGCCAACAGTAACTGATAAGCCAACATGGTACATGTAGATACTATGGTATAACAGGTTGCGTGAATAGCGAGGCTGACCAGGACTATCCGCTTAGTCTTGTGGAGTGGATACCCTGGTAGACTGAGGGGAGATGTTTTTGGCATAGGCAACTTCCACTACACCAAATATGCCATGGCTGTAGACTGGAGACTGATAGATGGCATCATGCAAGCACCCAGAGTGGCAGAGTGAGGTTAACTTACTGAGGAGAACAGCAGTGTGTTGAGACTCTGTCTGCATGGAAACACCATCAATGGAAAGCTTAGAGCAACAGAGATCACAAAACCAAACTTTAGTAACTCCGCCACAAAAGAAGGTGCGAGGCTGAGTAATACATCGCCACCGATGTCCGTATCATAGAAGGCGATGTAGCCGAAGAACCCGGTCTGAAATCATTCCATCCTCATTATATCCGGACAGATCGCAAAGTTAAATAACAGAAACACACTCATGTTCTTAGTAGGGCACATCAGGTATCATCTGTGGGGTTAGCCGCTGGCCAAGTGATACCATCCATGTAAAGAAGACGGTCTAATGAACCTCTCCTATTGGCAGCTGTAAGGCCCATACCAAACCACCAGTGCTAGCAGTCACATGGGGTACCTGATATGTACTTACAATGAGGTAAACAAGTGTGCAGAGATGAACACCTTGCCTGGTGATTGAGGCCAGAAGAGATACAGATGGCTCATGTAGGCTGTCATACAGTATAAACATCTGCCTACAAACAGCATGTGTGCTAGAATATGGTATGAGCTAGGAGTGCTGGTACTATATGGAAGTGTAATACGGTTATACAGTGACCCTATAGGCTAAGACAGATCAGTAATTACTATTAATTAGTCCTTTGAATAAAATGGCATTTTATTTTAAATTTCGCTTTAAAATATTATACCGGATACTGCAAAAAGACCTGGCTCTCCTTTTCTTTTAATAGAAATTATCTAATGAAATTGAGAGGCTCTATTGGGGGGGGGGCACGGTACACAGCCGACCATCTGGGTGTGATAGCACGGAATTAGTAATAGTGACTTACGTCTGACAGCCGAATGCAGTCGCGAAAATCGGAAGACACTGGAAGATATTCTCTGATCGCCAGAAAAAAACCTCATGAGTCCATTTACCTTTGGCGAGTTCGGGTATAGAACAGGCAAACACCTATGATAGATGAATGGATGGATGAGAGGGAGGTGACAGTAAATGTGAGTAGAACATTAGGGCCTGGGCAACTCGGCTCATTTTACAACAGTTGGTGTAGAGCAAAATGTAAAACAACAGCCAAAATGTGGAGGTTCAAGTTTCCTGTGACCGATCATGATAAAAATCAACAGTAAGAGAAAAGACCAAGATCAATCACATACGTGTTGAGTAGAAATCAATAAATTATTTCTGATGCGACTAACGGCCAAAGACCCAATCACAACAAAATCATTGGAAGCTGACCTGAAGGCAGTATGATGTATGATAATCTCCACATACTTACATATGTAACAACGACAGCATAAAATGACATGGATAGGCAAGAGAGGCGAGTCAAACTGTCTAATTTCCTCATCATACTGAGCGGTAGGGAAACGAAGACTGCAGAAATCAGCATCACACCCATTCTGAGGTTAGGAGTGTTCTATAACAGACATCATAAATTACACCGGATGGTCAGCACGCGGAATATAGTTAACGTATGTATGGACAATGTCTGCATGGTTCAGCAAGCCACCATTTATCTTTTACATGGTACACACTCTATGACAAGGACAAATCATAATGGCGGGGACGAAAACCATTGATTCGCATGATGGTGGGTATTTCTTAGCTTTGAATTTATTAGAGATACGTGGCTTTTACAATTTAACCTTTCATGATAACCTCATATTAAAACCAACTCACCTCTATTCCCACCCATTTAGATATAAGTGATGGGCCGAGATCACCAATTATAACATGGAATGCTATACATATTCCCAGCTGAACACCGCCAATCCTGCAAGTCAACAGATGCTCGTTAAATACTATAACCTGAGAGTCACGGACTCAGTCGGTCGGTGAGATGAGGTGGGGTGAGATGAGGTGGGGTGAGATGAGTTGACAAGCTCCAGTTTTTAGAGAAGCTTTCCATAGAATTCTTATCACCTTCTGTCCAACAAAAGACCAGAAAAAGATCTTAAACGGATAGTCTGACAACAACTGAAATCACATTCATTGATTTTCAGACAGCATACTCACCCAAGTTCAACTGCAAACTTCCCTAGCTTCCCAAAAACATGGTTCGCTGCAAAAGAAACGCTAAGCTTCAATACTGACAGTCATTTGATGGCTATAGATAAAAGTTATGTAATGAACGGTTAATGACAAGCAGTCTTGCATGGCATAATGTGACAGAGTGGTATGCATCTTACCTAGGAATTCATATGAGCGTTTCTTTGAAGCAGCGGCAGCTCGCACCAGTATATCACATGTAATAGTAGTTAGAAAGGTACTGACTAGTAATAATAAAACTCCAAGAAAGATACCGCACTAAAATAAGACAATACAACGTGTTCTTGGTAAGATAAAAAAGGTTCATGTAAAACAGGTTGTCCTAGAATGTAACCGTTATACATTAAACTCATTTTAACAAAATGTTAAAGAGTCTAGAATGATCCGTACTAGCACGTTCTTAAGCAGTGCCTGTTCATACTCTTAAACTCACCCGCATGAAACAGAAGGGCATAGCGAGAAGGCTGACGCCCATAATGCTGTTGGCAAGGTTGAGCACATATGGCCATTCTGAGGAAGACATTGTGAGGAAGTGAATGTCACATTAAACTGGCGACTGACTCCGGCTCACCGGTACTTCCAGTAGGATTAAGCGCGTATCCCAATGAGTCTACAGAAAGGCAATCAAACTGCTGTAAAATATTGCCCAATCTCAATCAACTCAATGTAGTTCTAACCATAAAGATCATATTTCATAAAATAAATGCTAAGCATTTTTCTGAACCTGAAAGGTCACTAACAGTCACCATGGCCACAACTTCAAGATCATCATCATGAAGATGGGAGTAATTTAATTTTGGTTGGTTGGTTACCAATGACTTGCTAGGATGTCACAATATGAAGATAGACTCGGTCGGAATCAAATTGACTGAGTGAGTGAGTCAGTTAGTGACTCGTGTACAAGGACACACAGTCAGGCTCATGGAAACAGGTTGAGAGAGCCAGAATGAATGAACACCAATTTGACGTTTTCACCAGCACCTTGAGGTTGACAGTTGAGTCGAGTTGACTCGACTGACTCAGTGACTGACTCACTCTCACTGACTGACTGAGTCCTGAGTTTGACTTGACTTGAGTCTTGAGACCATCTCTAGCCTCACGTCCGCGGTCTATTGTTAGCGCAAAAGCAGAACTTGAGGTTTAACCTGTGTAATGATTCGGGTGTCCAATGGATAATTAGGACAGGTCTCTCAGATGTCGTACCTCTTGCAGTGTTGACGTATTCACAATCGCACCCTCTATTTTCAACTTTTTACAACAGTCTACTACGTGGACGCTGCCATCTTTGTTGTTTACATGGTCTCGTTTTCGAGCGACCGGAACTATCTTGCAAACGCCAGGTTTATATATTTTCCCGAAATCATCAATATTTTCACCATAGAATAAAAAAGGATACTGATTTTCATCACTCGAATACCCAACCCTTATTATTTTTTACTGGTCATGATACCAAAGCTTTAGGCTTATTCATAGTCGGTCTCTGGCTGATATTTCGCAAGTGTTTCTATGCCTCATAGAAAATAAATAGCTTTGCATGTAAAATAGCCTTGCTCCGGGTAACTCGGCCATACTATTACGCCAAAAATATAATATTGGCACCGGTAACACTTCCTAATACTTTGCTATAACCATTCTGTATGACCTAAAGAATACACAATGACTAAATGCAAAGCGACCCCAAGCTCATTAAAGTGGCACCACGCAGCGTTGGCTCCAGCTGTTACGGCTGTCCAACTATTGCTGCAGCTTCCAGCCTATAAAATAACTTGCGAAAATGTCCATGTTATCAGCCCACTCGTAGGATCGGACTACAACGATTCAGGTGAGTAAATGCTGTTCTGCTATTCTTGACTCATCAATTTACATGACGTAAATGGCACCAAACTGAAAGTTTGTTGGAGATTGCTGTTTATCGTGGGTTGAAAGTAATTCTATATAACCTATAGCATTTAATTTAAATGCCTGGAATGAAGTACCCATTATTGCAATACACACTACACAGCAATGTACATTTGGCTGCATGGGTTCCTGGGCTTGCAACACGTAACACAATAAATATTACTGCTTTGCGCGTACACAAATACATGGCGTGAGATAGGTGGGCTAGCTCAGTGCCTAAATACTGGGTTCAGACCATGTATATGTCATTCTGCTTTTATGAGAGCGAAACAAAATAAAATATGTCTCTAGGCTTTGTCTAGTTCCAATGTCATTGACTCCTGCTATTATCATAATATTCTATGAGTGCATCATTCTCAGTCATTCATCTGCGTGTACCTATGTCTTCATGGCAAAACAGCCGTCGGGGATGGTGCAGTAATTGGCCGACTGAATCTATTTGGCTCAGCACTACACGGGGATAGATCATTAGGAGATTTCCGTCTTGCATGCACCCATGTGAATCATTATAATTATCAACTCGTTTGGCAGAATGGTAAAGGATGTGGAGTTTTCGGAGGAGGTCAGAACCTCCCCGTCCCAGATAGTCCTGAAGGTTGGAGCCACCCTCGTTCTGGTGGCCAGCCTCCTCTCTTTGGCGGTTGTTTATGTTCACCTGCTGCAGCAGATCTATCAAAATAAGATAGACTTGGAGACTGTGAGACAAGGACTGGACCTGCTGGATGCTGCACACAATGAGGTATTAATACAGTTTCTAAATTATATTATCGTCAATCTAAAGGCACAGAAGCATTTAAATATTTATAATAACCGGTGTACTACATGTCTAGTGAATGAGAAAAATCTTGTAGAATTTAAATGACTAAATTTTGTGCAGTTTTCATCACTAAAATTTTGGTGTCGATCAGAGCGCTGGCCAGTAACTGCCATACACTCGTGCTCGTATTTTTTTAGTGATCTTAGACAGTCGTTCACAAAAATTGCTAAAATATATAAGGCATTATATGTGTGCGGTTATATGGTATGAATTGACCATCATGGAATGTGAAATATGATTACTTGTTTGAACGCATGCCTAGTTACACGGCTCATCTATGTCATATGTATTACAGAGTGTTGCAGCTCTCCCGGTGGTGAGGCAGAGAAGAAGTAGCAGTCCATGGACTTCCTGTACACCGTGCCCTCCAGGCCCACCCGGACCTGTTGGTGAGTACTATAACTCATAGACAAGTTAAACGATAAAACAATTTAGTGTCTGACGCACCCATAGACATATATTTTATGTCTTATACATCTATGGTTGAACCTATTAGAAAGTGTTCTAATCGTAGAATAGACTGAACCTTTGCCTAATATTTTGTATGATTTTTTAAATATCAAGCTGTGGTTCCACTTAAAATCTCTTTTTAAGTACATAGCTAAAGAATTGAAACTACTTTCAACAACAATAGCAAGCATTGACAATTCTATCATGAAACTATGAACTTGTGCAAAGATAAAGTTGTTCTAGTCAGTTTTAGATAAAACTCTTTGCTTGTTTTCTCGGTATTTATTTGTATGATGACTTTTTGTACTGTCTTTGCTGTATTTAACAGGCCCTCGTGGCAAGAGTATGACTGGCGCTACTGGAGCCACAGGTGAAAATGGAATGGATGGTGTAACTGGTGTTAAAGGAAAGCCTGGCGACACAGGTATATACTGCACCAATATTCTTCACAGGATCTACACTCGGGCATTTGGCCATCCTATTTAGTGGACCTAAGCGTAAGGCTTACTGGAGTAGTAGGAGTTATGCGAGGAGCTCATTCACACAGCAAACGCTCAACATGACTAGGACTGGAACCCAGGATCTTTCATTTTGAACCAGACACTCTAGTCATTGAACTATCCCCAAACCCCAAACCCCTGCCTGTCATTGAGCTATCCCGCCATCTGAATCAAAGAAACAAATACTGACAGGGTTTGAAAAAGCTGTCGGCATTTTATTTTCCACGATAACCTGCTATGATTGGCTATTAGTGATCATCCACTGCCTATCAGATGCTCTCATTTCTAGGAGTGACATATCACAGTCTCGAAACAAAAGGTTTTATAGATTAATAGAGTTTCAACAACAAAAAAAGCTGAAACGCGAATTTTAGAGTAACGGCAAAGACGACTTACCTTTTTGCAGTGACATAAAACTCCCCTCTCTGTGGTCAATTTTTATGATTTTACTCATTTATTTAGGCTCAAATGGATATGGAAATCCCGGTAAGCAAGGTCCACCTGGTTCCAAAGGAAAGCCAGGCGACAGAGGGTCTGATGGATACAAAGGCCCGGATGGTGATTCTGGAGAAGACGGGACCAAGGGGTATCAAGGTTCTAAAGGAAACAAGGGAAAACCCGGATATAAGGGTGATCCAGGAGACAAGGGCTACCCCGGAGGCCAGGGATACGATGGAAAGGATGGCATCAAGGGACAGAAGGGTTCCGATGGATACAAAGGAAAGAAGGGTAATAGAGGACCTAATGGTGAAAGAGGATGGAAAGGATTAATGGGTCCACCTGGGCCGAACGGGGACCGAGGTGATAAGGGATATAAGGGACCAACTGGTGATGGTGGATCCAAAGGGCCAAATGGATACAAAGGAGTTAAAGGTGACCAAGGAGATGCAGGACCTACTGGTCCTAATGGATACCCAGGTGGTCCAGGACCTCAAGGACCCGATGGTGATGAAGGAATGGGAGGTGATAGGGGTAAAAAAGGAGGACCAGGAGACCGTGGTATGCTGGGCTATAAGGGACCGCGAGGAGATAAAGGTGATAAGGGACAGAATGGTTATCCAGGTCTGTATGGAAAAGCAGGATCACAAGGAGTAACAGGAGATCGAGGACCTAACGGCGAATATGGTAGACGAGGCTACCCTGGAGATGATGGTCCCCCTGGTCCGAACGGATACCCGGGGCAGAAGGGCGTTAAGGGTGACAGAGGCTATAACGGACCCAATGGTACACCAGGACCTAAAGGACCAACTGGTGATAAGGGTGAGGGAGGAGATAATGGTAAAAAAGGCAGCAAAGGCTATACAGGTGCACCTGGTGACAAGGGTAACAAGGGCAATGCTGGATACCCAGGGATGATGGGAGACCAAGGGGAAAAAGGAGATAATGGTGATGATGGCAAGAATGGATATCCTGGTAGAACGGGACATAAGGGCTACCGAGGTGAGAAAGGTGATCAAGGTTACAAGGGATCTCCAGGATCAGTCGGCGGATACGGTACCAAGGGCCCAGATGGTGACAACGGACAGAAAGGCCAACCTGGAGAGCCTGGAGCAAAGGGTGAGTGTGTTAGTTAGTCAGGACGGGCACTTTTAATCTGTGGTCTGTAGGTATTAAACACGGGTAATGCTACATAGTGCATGATTTCCCTCTATAATGCGGGGACATTTAATTAATCTGGTGTATTGAAGGTTATGCCACAAAGGGAGGACCAGGATCAAAAGGAGACAACGGTGACAATGGGCAGAAAGGAGGCAAAGGGGACTACGGAATGTCTGGAGAGAAAGGCCAACCTGGCTACAATGGGAATAATGGTTATAAGGGAATGTCAGGCAATGCAGGGCAGAAAGGAGATTCTGGTCCTGAGGGGTACCCCGGTAAAAATGGATCTTATGGCAAACCAGGTGACAAAGGTGATAAAGGAAACCAGGGAGGACCGGGGTACCCAGGGAGACCCGGAGACAAGGGAAACAAGGGGAATGATGGATACCCAGGACCTGACGGAGACCATGGGTCTAAGGCAAAGGATGGAGAGAAGGGATATCCTGGAGAGAATGGAAACAAAGGTGAGAAAGGCAACCAGGGTTACCCCGGCAATCCTGGAAATCCTGGACAGAAAGGATATAGAGGTAAACCTGGAGACAACGGTTACCCCGGCTCTGACGGTAAAAAGGGACCAAAGGGAGATACTGGAAAACCAGGAGATGATGGTAACAAGGGTTATCCAGGAGATTCTGGTGATAAAGGCGATCCAGGTGATCCAGGTGATCACCCAGAGAAAGGAAAGGATGAATACCCTCCTCCTCCTCCTCAATACTAAAACACTCGGGTGAGTCAGCTAAGTATAAGGTGACGCTATAAGTGTTGCATGGGGTGGGGGACTTAATCATGGATTCAGAAAATAATACAATTGTGTGATTTAAAATTTTCCTCCCTTTTGTAGTATGGCAAACTTCATTCAATTCAGATCTACAGAGATGACTCTGCCGGCTGTGCGAGAAATGTGATTGCTTGTAACAGTCTATTTGATAACCAATAATAAAAGTTAATCGAAGAAGGAAATTAATGATGTTCTCAAGGCAGCCATGGCCACAACAGCTGAGGCAAAATCTAAACATT
>Ga0224511_10004202_pt1 | contig 10785 bp, 12 predicted proteins | sample SF_May12_sed_USG_2_FD_169988 | JGI IMG/M metagenome (GOLD analysis project Ga0224511, IMG submission 169988) | Sediment microbial communities from San Francisco Bay, California, United States - SF_May12_sed_USGS_8_1 | ecosystem: Environmental > Aquatic > Marine > Sediment | place: USA... | reverse complement strand
ACCCCTGGTCCAAGGACCAGTATATTTCCCACTAACTTGTTAGTCACTAAGCTCTGGCTTCACCCTGAGTAATAGTAATAACTAAATAATAAGAGGTATGGCATACCACACACACACACACACACACACTAGGTATACCGTATAGTGGTGTTGATCTGATGTTCTGTAACAGTGTAAACTATGCTACCGTGCCAGTTACTATAACTATGTTAATTCTGTTACGTTTACACGGCGTAGAAATTGACTAGTAGTAGTAGTTGAGTAGTATACTTAGTAGACTAGTATAACTTGTAAGTCAAGTTAGTGAGTTAGTAAGTCACCAACTTCTAACTTCTAAGTGAGTCAGTGTAACTGTAAGTGTAAGTGTAAACTGTAAATCAGTAGAGGAAATGTAAAAAATAATAGTAATACTTCAGCTTAGTATGATATATCGCCGGACTGTAACTAACAGTAACTGTGTAGCGTAGTGTAGTGTAACTGTAACTGTAAGCCTGTAACTGTAAGTCAGTGTAACTGTAAGTGCAAGTGTAACACTCACACTCACAGTCACATGCAAGTTGCAACCGCTGGAGTGCCTTGCACTTGCAGTCAATCAGTCAGTGACTGAGTAAGTCGAACTCCATTCACGATTCACCACACTCAACCGTCACTCATCTTAGTCACTTAGTTATTGACTAACGACTTGGTAGTTGGTTAGTCAGTCAGAGTCACTCACTCCTCAGTGACCGTGTGACGTGAGTGATGCGAGTCACACGAGTCACGACACGGGACAGAACCAACCTGTTGCTGTCTTTCGTCCTCTTCTATCCGCAACTGTTCCTCTTGCTCTTGTTGCACGCGATTCCCATCAAACAACAAACTTTCTGATGTAGCCATGGCAAACACTTATAAAAGAATTCTAGGTAAAACTTAAAATCTATCACCGAATAAATGTCATGATCGCCCTTTACACCTCTAATGACGCTTTCGAAGTGGGCGCCATACTCGTATTTATATCCCAAAATGCTGGTTCATTCGGAAGCGGGTAGAACAGGTCGCATTTAATTAGCCTTCAATCCTAGAATATTTCAGGCAGCCCTTTGTGAGAACAAAAATACTGTGATTTAAAAACAAAATATTATAAATACAAAGCAAAAACATAAATTCTGTATTAGTTACGAGACTACTGCGTCGACCTTGACAGTGTTTACACTGGATACCAGATCCGGTTGCTCAATGGTACCAGAGCTGGCTACTTTATTGTTATTTGATGGTACTAGATATTTGATTGGTATTTTGAGTAAATATTTCAGAAATACTTTATTTTATGCCAGTGCAACCCCTCTAGAGTGACTAGACGATAGTTGTCTTCCGGTAATAAGCATTGTTTCCTGGTAGAGGTCAGTTGTAGTGCCACTAACCTTATGTGAGCAAAACCTTTTACCAGATATACCTGCGATCACAAGCACACCTTACCGCGATTCTTTTTTTAATTTTAGACTTCAAAACCTACCACTAACACATGGAGTCTCAATATCCGATCAGTGAACCATGCACGTGCCTCCTACACAATGCCATTGTGAAAGATAAGAAGGGCCAGCTCCACGATGCACATGACATCATCAATGAGAAAGTAGTGATTCTTAACTTCAGCAGTAACTGGTGCGGTCCTTGCCACATATTTTCACAAGTATTATCACAGGTACATACAATGGCATGGCACAGACATAATACATGATACATTGGTGTTGCGGTTTATTAAATTTATTGTTGTACTGGGGCACTTTGCCAGCCGGCTATTCTAGTAAATAGTTAGTAAAATAGGGTCCTTGTGTTTTCAGTATAACAACACCTGAGAGAGACAAACTATAGAACAACTTTTGGGTTTTCCTTTTCAATAATCAATTTAGGACACAGTGTATCGGATAAATTCCAGCACTTTCATCACTTCGAATTTCACCAACTTTTTTTACATTAAATGTAGTTTACACAAGCGGAAATGGCCTTGTTGTCACTTTAAAACCGCTCAAAATGGTTGTCAAGTGGGCGTCAGCTTCCGGCGATCCAGCGGCAAAGTGCCGATCCTACGTGAACCAGTGGCAGATTGCTGATCCTGCATGCACGCATGCATGCATGCGTCAGCTTCCGATGATCTAGCATCCTGCATGCACTATTTCTTCAGCGTCAGGTAAGCGGCAACCAATAATGATAACGCAGATTCGAAACTGCTGCTCTACTACGTTCGCCCTCGACCTAAACACTGGAAGCGGAAAACTAACCGAAGTAAATAAAATCGCCGCTCGATCTGATTGGTCACTGTGCCGCTTGGAAAAATAGTGCGTTCAGCGTCGGCTCATAGCGGCTCCGGGCCGCTGGATTGGCGGAAGTTAACACCCATGGAAGCAAAAACAATAAACATAATTTTTATGTTGAAAAACCAAAAGTTTAACCTTACTTTTTTTAACATTGGTGGGTTATTCCACTTTTTCGCCAGATTTCTGGTGGAAGTGCATGGTTTAGAGGGTATATGGTTTTGAGAGTACGGGGTACCTGGTTTCGAGAATACAGGTACATAGTTTCGAGGGTACATAATTTCTCACTACCCCAGTGAAATATGTGTTTTATGAACAGTTTTGCTCATTGAATTTATCAACTCAATTGTGATGTGTTCTATATACTACCAGCCATGCCAGCATCGCCTATCGCAAGCAACTACCCCCTCAACGAACAGTGGGCACCATTGGCAGTGTATGGCAAGAGAGCACCCCTTTGAAGGAAACTACGGGGCCAGCACAAACACACAAAGCGAAACGCTATGAAAGCGAACAGTCGGAAATGCCAAGCGGCACATGCGCGGCCTTTGCTTGAGCCCGCGGGCTTTAGCCAATTGGTTCTAGTCCTTGACCTCTAACTCAGACTGTTGTTACCACTGGCTGTCAGTAGCAACGGTGCTGCGTTCTTACAGCTATCAACGACCTCTAGTGGAGAAGGCCGCTGGCTGAATTTGCAAATTCAGCGCTCGCGAAGAATTTTTTACGCAAACTTCGCAACAACTGCTGACTGGCTCACAGCGGTGTTGGACCTGCTTCGAGCAAGCAGGCACTAATGGCACACCAACTTAACGCCACGATGCGCGGGATCTACCCGTTGCGTGCAGCCCCAGGTGTAGCGTAATACGTTTCCCCAGCCACTTCGCACATCGGACATTGGGGCACGCGCCGCTGTAGCCAGGTACGTAGAACTAGACCCCTTCTCAGAAACTAACTACGTTACGTTTCCTTCAAAGGGGTGACCAGCATGAAAATCAGTATAATCTTCTGATTCTGATTCTGATTCTGACACACAGCATAATGCTGTGTGTCACCTGTAACTGCGGGATCGCAGGATCTCTCCATCTTAGCCAATGGCTCTAACCATCTAACCACTATCACTATCCAATGTTTCCAGGCACATACTAAAATGGATGCTAACAAAGCCAAAGATGTTGTAGTGTTACTGGTACCAGTGGAAGAATCTGAAGAGCAAGCGGTTTATAACTTTGAGACAATGCCAGACAATTGGCTCATGTTATCACATGATTCCAGCCATGTCAAGTAAGTATCTATAATACCAGTCAGGTCGAACATCGCCCTTACAATTGCCTAATCACGCGTGCACAGTAGGCCGAATATCGCGTAAACATCAGTTTCAGGCAGTTAGTACTGCAAATGATGTGTTAGATAGAAAACATGCCTATGGAGACTGAACAGTTCTCAAAAGTGTGTGTGTGTGTGTGTGCGTGTGCGTGCGCGGCGCGTGAGCGCGTGCGTGCGTGTTGTTTTACTTGCGCAGTTTGAACTATATGAGTGTGAGCTTCTCACATAATGCATAGCTCCAACCGCTTTAACAAGCCTTTAACAAGCCTAATACATATTTCTTTACAGAATGTTGCAGAAGAAATTTAATATACGTACCGTTCCCAAGGTTGTAAGCTGTAAGAGTAACAGTACTGTTCTTACTATGAAAGGACGCACCGAGATAGAGAATAAAGGAGCATACGCTATCTATAACTGGATAGAATTGGCACGGGCGAAGCCTAAACATGGAGGCTTAGTGTTTGTGAGTTTTGCAACATTTCGACCTAGAATAAGTTTTATTGATGGTCTGTGTTTTACCCGTAGAGAAGGTAGCTCTCTGGAGGGGGCTCCCTCCCGTTTCATGGATGGTTCATAAGTTGTTCACAAGAAATACTACTGTATAAGAGGGCTTTCTTTATTAAATACCATGCTCCGAATATGAAGAAAAAGTGCATGTCACCTAGCTGAACTGAGAATTGACCAAAAAACTGGCCATATACAAGCCCAAATAAATCACTATCCACCAGGGTGGCTAAGTCATCATCTCTCCCATTGGTATGAATGATTAATTGATAGACAATCAGACCAACTGATTTGCTTGTCGCAAAAGATGGAATTCAATACGGGAGCATTTTCCTCAACATGGGAAAATATGTTTTGCACTCTTAGCGAAATTTCCATATGCTCTCTAGTTGGATAAAATTTACAGCACATCCCTGTATGATATGATGGAGATTCATTGCATGTTGTCGACAGGTGGATATGATTGATGAAGAGAAAGCACAAGCTGGCAAACAGACCTAACCGGTTGGAGACTTGCACATCAACCACGAATCATAGATACTCAGCTTGGTCAGCTCATGGCATTGAAGCGAACCATTTTTGTATATGATTCTGACACTGGTTTTGTTTGAATGAATCTCTTCAGGAATTATCATACGATCTGGGAACATTTTCAGATATGTATATTTTCTAATATATTCAGCAATTTTATTCCCTGTGTGGGACTGTGTGGTCTGATCCATTGTTAGCAGGCAGAACCTATCAGAGCATTGTATAGCAAAGTGAAGGCAGATGCCCCTCCTGTCACCACTATTGAGTTTGGAATTTGAATCACCTGCATTAACTGCATACAAGTTGTACATTCTCACAACTAAACCACAGTCATGGTGAAGTATTTCAAGGGCTTTTCCTTGGCTAATCATATGTGCTGCCTTGTATATAGGTCTGGGAGGACCAAAGGCTAGGATCACAGCTAGCTGAAGCCGTGGTTATAAAGAGCAGAGTGGCTACCTTTTAGGAAATGCCTTCAGCCTGACAATAATCATGATATGCCTATGGATCAAGCCTGGCCTACGGCAAACAAAAATGCCACGGCTGCTAATTGATCATTTTTTTCACATGATACATTATGCTTCCACCAGCCTGACATTACCCACAGCGAGGTATCTCGCTAGTCACCAAACCTGTATTCCATCTAATTTCTGTGGTTTCAGGCGAGATTTCAGTCGATTTGCCCAGAACTCTATTCCATATAAAAGCAACTTGATGCCATCAATGTATTTAAACCTCCTATGGCTACATATGAATCCTATGGCATGCAATGTAAGCCAGATGCACATCATAGCCGGATCATCTCAGCTAATGAATTTATCATGATACAGGAATTGGTATCTACCCACGTAGGGGTATGCATAGCGTGTTAACCTTGTCCAGGTGTGGCAGCTTGTCTTTTGTAGTCCACCCAGACCTGTGTACTAGGCAGGACATGTTATCAGCCAGGGAAAATCCCTTGAAATACTCTGCCATGGCCAGGAATTAAACCAGAGCCACGGAGGGGATAAATGGTGGGTTACATTCATTCTCCCACTGAGCTATCATGGGTTAAATACTTGATTTTCTTTTACCAGTTGCAGCTTTGCTTGGAGCACCATGAGCAGGCCAGTACTACTGTCCTGCCTCATTGTTAGGTCTGTTGCTGTTTTGAGCTAGGATTAATGTGAGCCGTTTATATTGACAAGGGGTGTCCGCCACTAGGCCAGCGCTCTATCACTGAGCTACCCCACTATTCTGCTATCCCATCATAAACTTTGATCTTGTATCAGCAAATTGGTAGGGGTATGTGTTTTGAGTCAAAACCTTGTCCAAACCTTTGGCATGCCTAATAGCGTTAAAGGATTTATCCTACAACTCATGAGTCATGACGTAGGTATCGAGGATAACCCAGATAACAGATAAAAAAATAGCGTATGTTATGACTACACATTTATATTATACATATAACCAATAATAAATGAAACCCAAGGCATTGGTGATATGACCACCCAACAATACAAATCTCAGTTTGTTCTCTAACATGGCTGGGTATGTATTTGGGACGGAGTTGTCTTATCCATGGACGGATTAATACAAAAGGTATAAGTCACATGATTATTCTGAGATTAGTGATTGGCTCAATCTTCATCTTCTTCATCTCTGATCACAGGCACTCCTAAAACAGACCATGCCTGTTATGACGTCAGAGCGATTTTGTCATGCTGATTCAAGTATTAAGTTACGGGAGGACAACTCTGGAAGTAGCCATGGCGTGACGATTGGAAGGCGTACACTCAATTGAATCATGGATTTGAGAATGTGCAGATTAGGTAGTGTCGGTTGCTGGTTCGAATCCCAGAAAAGACGGTGGTGGTGGCAAGCAGGACATCCATCAATTTCGCTCCTGGGAACCCACAAGGTCTCCTTCTTAATCAGAGAAGCAAACTCTATGACCCAACACCGGGAAACAGGTTTGACAAACTCTATGACCCAACACCAGGAAACAGGTTTGACAAACTCTATGACCCAACACCGGGAAACAGGTTCGACAAACTCTATGACCCAACACCGGGAAACAGGTTCGACAAAGTGCCGCGTCAGCCGTCATTTGATAATGAAACCCTCGACTCCAGTGTGTGAAAATCACAATGTCATGCGTCCAATTTTAATGGTATTCACATAGTAATAATGACAATGATTTATGCATGTGGCCATTCCTTATGCGGCCACCCTGCCTATGTAAGGGAGCGCACTTTATGTAGTCGATATCCACAAGCGTTCGAAATTATACTGGATATGTTTTAGCCCACAAGGGAAAAGTGAATTTTTAGCAATCTGGGTGATCCGAAGCGGCGCTATCAATTTGTAGCGAAGGGCTTGCTAAAGGTCCATACCAAAAAGACAACCCCGCCGGCAGTGAAACTTGAATCTGCAGTCTAAAAATTGGAAATCCAGGCTTCTACAAACTTAGAAATCTTAGCCTTCTAGAAACACAGGAATGCACGTACAGAAGCGTTTCGGCAACAACTCACCGTCTAATTTCTTGAGTTTGACGAGACGTTTAGACGCTTCATCTCTCCATGTGCCGGCAGCAGATTGAGCTTCTTCCAATGGGTTACCAACGAAATTCAGCTCAACTAAGCAAGGTAGATCTGCCTGTGAAAAAAACATTATGATTCTATCATGGGTAGGCAATCACCAATGACAAAGAGCCCTGGACAAGCTTGTTAGCCAAAGTCTGTCTGCGGTTGAACATAGGCCTTTCTCCTTGATGCTCACAGGTTGTGTGGCATCACTGAGGTGAGACTGAGCCATCTTCTGCCATGCTGGCTGAGAACGGGTTGGCAGAGTGTGATCAACCGGGGAAAAATCCGTTGAAATACTCCGCCACGGCCGGGTATTGAACCAGGGCCACAGAGAACATAGACAGTGAAATACATTTATTCTCTCACTGAGTTGACAAGTTATTACATCATAAACCAACAAACATTAAAATTATGCATTATTAATAAAAGAATTGTCTTGCCCATCAAATGGGCAAATGCAGTAATAGTACTAGTAGTAGTAGTTTGACTAGCACCAAAAATGTCAGGGAAAAAATCGAAGGTGTCCACAATTTTTTATAATTTGCCACGAGTTCAATAGACCTGTCCCAATTGAGGATTAGGGATATTCAAGTCTGTGCCTGTTGCCGAATAAATCACTTCATTCAATACTTAAGGCCCATCCCTCCTTGACAGCTAGCCTCCCTTGTTTCCTGGCTGCTACATGGTGAACCCCGGAAAGAAAACCGTTTTGGTAGGACCCTTTCATTTCACGGGGCGATCTGAACCCGAGGAGTGCAAAATAATCAGGTGGCACCCATTAAGTGTTCCTAACCATTCCTGATGCCAGCGCACAATCCACAACACAATCGCTTCACCTGCAGAGCATTTCAAACACAACCAATGGGTTTATGAAGACCATCGTTTTCTTACCAGTTTTACAAACTCTCCCATATCTTTCACAGAGTTGTTTGACATGTAGAGCACTTTAAGCTTTTTGAGAACGTTAATGCCCTTGAGTTTCTCAATGAAATTGTATGAAATCCACAACTCTTCCAGCGTGTCTCCTACAGCTTCCAAACCAGTCAAGCTCTTTATGCTGTTTCTACCCAGTGAAAGAATCTTTAAATTCTCTGCAAAAGGAAAATCAACCAATGACAGAGTCGCTATAGGTCAGGTCAATAGTTCCATGAAATTTCATGTGCAACATGACATGGAAATTATACCCAGCTAGCCCAGACCTCGTGGAACTATAGAATAAGCACCGAGCAACCAGATCGGTGATTCAGCCATGGCTTATGCTTTGGAACAAGACTTAATTCAATAGCGAGGTCTGACTTTAGATACATTTTGAGAAAGTTTAAAAGTTCACTCAATGAAGCGTTTTGTTATCAATCAAATGAACTATACGAATTTATCACCATGGGCGAACTTTTGGGATGAAATAAAACTGATCATCTTGAGAGTGTAATAAGGTCTGAGATACATACTGAGACCATTCAGATTGGCAATCTTTTCTATCTGATTTGTTGAGAGAGAAAGTTTTTCGCAAGCAGCTAGAGTTGATAAAGACGCATCCATCTTTTCTATACTGGGGATCTGTGCATACAATTTCACCTCCTTGGCTTCAGCTGCTTTCGTTCCATTTTTCTCTTCCTGGGAATAGTATCAATGGATGAATTACGATTCGTTGCAGCTTTGGCTCAGGGTAAGGTGAATAAGACAGCCATGTCTGCAACTGCGATCTGACTTGTAGTACCGCCAGATCAAAACCAACTCAATAAAATGGAGTTGAAGGCAAAGTAAAAATAATAAGTATTCAGGCCTTTAGACTGACAACACCCTTCACAATAATGAAAATCACATCCATATCAGCAACACACGGCTACAACTGGACTGTTAGTGTGGCAGCTTCCAGCCAAAATAAGTGCCAAGAACTCAACAACCCAAGCTAGTGACCAAGTCAAGTGACAAGCGAGTAAGTAACCAAGTACAACGTGATTCATTCCTCAGGCCAAACTGGATGCTTACCCATTTGGCCAGAGCCTCCTTGATTGTCGTTCCCTTTGACTAAAATTGAAACATATAGGTTAGTGGTCTAACTCAGTGAACCAATTGTGTTCATAATCATATACACTGCGACCAAGCGATCAAAATACAAACGAACCCAATCATTTTCAAAATATCACGACCTACCATTTTGAAAGTTTCCTAGACTACCGCACCGGACCGCAGCAAATATCCCCCAAGTTCGTATATTTTTATTTAGCAATTTAGAGCCTAAAAATTGCATTGTCTTGTGAACCTTATTTTTAGTTTTTGTGGCTCATCTTGGATTGTTCAAAAATTATAATGGTGCGACTAGACCGAATTACAAAACTATTTTTGCACACACAATATGGCAGCCCCCATGACGCTGTTGTCGCAGGTGAGATCGAACGCAAGAAAGTCCGTGTTCATCCCAACGTGGGCGGCGTAACCGTGGAGGCAATTATGCACAGTCACACTGAGATTCTATTAAACCTTCAATCGTTTTGATTTCCTGTTTCACAAATTGAATCCCATCCGTGAAATGATTTGATTCTGAAACACTGACTGAGTCGTGAGTGACGCAGTCAAACTCTGAGTCTGAGTCTGATTCAATCAATGACACTGATTCACACTCAGAGTCAGACTGAGACTCACAGGCACACTCATTCACAGTGGTGTGAGTGACAGTTTCACACACTTACAGTCACAACCCAAGCCACACGCTGACACGGCACACCCAAACTCAAGCCAAAAAGAACTAAAACTAAAAGTAAAACAGCTCAAGTGAGGTCAAAGACAAAAAATTCAAACCAAGTCTAGTAGTAGTAGTAGTAAGTTGTACTTGTACTTGTAGTTGTAAGAAGTACCAACCACTACAAGTACAAGTGAACAATACCACTCGACAATGTACTAACTTCAGGTCGGTCGGTCGGTTAGGCCTCTGACATTGATTCACCAGTACTCCCTCCAACTTACTTATTTTGTGTCTTGCTAAGCTATTCGCCTATTGACTGTGAATGTGAATTATTTAGTCAAGTCAATGGCCATACCATCTATCTAATTCTAAACCAGTCAGGAAGCGACAGCGAACCAGACAAATGAATCTATCAAATGGACTAAAAGTAAAAATTCATCTATTGCTACTCCTAGGTTTTTTCTTCGAATTCTGCTCTAGCCAAAAGATAATCACTACGCCTTATAGTTAATTTGTACTCTCTTCTTGTTCCGAGTCAAAAGTAAAGGTACCGGTATTTTTCTATAGAGTGAGATAATTGTGGTTGCCTATTGAGTTGACCCTGGGTGGATGTATTCTAGTGCTCGGACCTCAATATTATCTGTAGCTCCCATTGTAAGTGTGACCTCCTCACATGTATGCTAGCTCAAAACACTTAAAGAGGAAATAGGCACTACCAAACTATCACACACCATAGACAGGACATGAGGAATGTGAAGTAATGCAGGTTCCTCTGCCCTCAGGTGCCTCTGACGACCACCCTCGAGACATGTACACTGATAAAAAAGTGACTGAACAAAGTTTTGATATATCCCTCATAACTTGTGTTTACAAAAAAAAACAGTGG
>Ga0224511_10004201_pt1 | contig 10785 bp, 5 predicted proteins | sample SF_May12_sed_USG_2_FD_169988 | JGI IMG/M metagenome (GOLD analysis project Ga0224511, IMG submission 169988) | Sediment microbial communities from San Francisco Bay, California, United States - SF_May12_sed_USGS_8_1 | ecosystem: Environmental > Aquatic > Marine > Sediment | place: USA... | reverse complement strand
ATATTACAGAAAAATGTATTTGTTGAAAATGTCTGGCACGCAAATTTGGCTTTGTTTATTTACGTTTCGACCCACTGCGTCGAAACAGTTACATTGCTTGACTACAATCGATACTTTCAGTTGATTCGGTGGTGCAGTGGTAAAGCATCCGCTTTAGGTGCTTAGAGGTCCCGGTTCAATCCCCGTTTTTATGTTTGATTTTTTGTTTTGTTGTTGTTGTTTTTTTTTCTTATTTGTCCAAAACACATTATTTCTCACAAAACTTTCCAATTACTTTTACAATGTTTATTTATTTAGTATACTTAATGTATTGCAAGATTTGTGACCGATTATAGGGGTATAAAGATACAGACCTAGCATCTTCAAACAGTGCCAAAATTGGCCCTCTGAAATAAACATTGCGCAAACACATTTAACATACAGTTACGGAAGGCTATTGGATGGTGAAAGTGACAGTACAGGGGAAATATCATTCATTATCATACCCTCCAATCACTAGAACAGTAACACAGGTGTTTCCTGTTAAAATTGTTCCCGAGCATCTTCCGTTACTGTTCTCGGGATGTAAATATGGGACGAAACGGTAAGGGGATTTTTTATTTTCAATATTTTAAAAAATCTAAACAACTAGTTCAAATTATTAGAAAATAAGACAGTAGAGCTTTCGGCGTGTCATCATTTTGATCGTGCATTTTCATACTTTTGTGATTTTATGTCATTAATCATCTGTGTTGATAGATGTCAATAGGAATTTTAACAATATGTTGTATACTTTACAGGCTTAAAATGTTTGTTATAGAGGTTTATTATCCATTTTTTCAAGGGTTACTGTTCTAAAGCTTAGGTGAATATCATGCACGATCTTAACGGGGACATTATTTATGACTCTAAATGATAAAACTGCAGATTTTAAGTTGCTTTACAAGTGGCAATCGTATTTGCAGACACGGCGCTACCAGGTACCATTTATGCACTGTTAAATTCAGCATTTGTTTTTACCAGTACATAACACTCCACTAGACTTTCCACAACGACAGTGTAAAACATAATATTGACCTTGTCCGGCGAAACTGACAAAATAGCAGTTCATATGCATAATGCAATAACACGTTTTACCCGTAATGAATATGCTACATGTACGTATAACAAGGCTGACAAGGGCATGTTGTAACACAAGTCAATGAATCAATATCAATCTATTTAATGACAACAATTTTATAGTTCGTCTATATTAGTTTGCATTTTGAGACACTTTTCTAAATGGCTACAAGGTTTATGTTAAGAGTAGTAAACATAGCACTTCATTTGTAAATATACAACTGTATAAAGAGGCATTGAAACTATTTGTTGAGAACCGTAATAAAACAATAACTTACTTAGGTTTGATTTACATATGATAGTAAACGTTTGATGCAAATTAACTCATAAGTCGTTGTTGACAAAACGTGCTGCACTTTATTTCTCTACCAGTAGCAAACACTTGACAAATGATGGAGAGGTGTTACCAAGTAGTGATTTTATTGCAATACAAACATTCGCGGCGTTTGATAAGTACAACGTTAAACAAACAGGAGCCAACAACATTATCGACATTTAAACAAACAATTCATTATCTCACATGCATTCATCTATAGATGTCCAATCAGCTTGCATTTCTGTCGTTTGGTTCTTGGTTTGGCTCGAAATGTGAAATACCAAATTAAAAGTATAAAACTGACGACATTGAACGGTGCCCGGCCGGCGTTTTCAGAGGGCATCGTTGTACGGCCGATTTTACACGGATGAAATAATTTGTCAGGTGCAATGAGTATACATTTATATCAACAGCCACCATTTCTCCAAAGAAACTTAATTCTTTTGTTAAAATAAGACTGTTACATTTCAAAAGCACTTGGTCATTGCATGTTATTCATCCTCAGCTGCTGAAGTCAAATATATGTTTGTATTTATAGTTTTAGTCTTTGGAAATTAAATATCTATGTAATTGTACTATGTCGCTTTTTACCGGCAGTTGGACTCATAAAACATCGGCCGGTGCCTGGACGGGCCGATTTGTTAAGAAATCTTCAATGAATTTTTCAGAAATCGTACGATGCCCAGTCGGGCACCGTACGGTCGCCGTTGAAAGCCCGATTTAAATAAACCAAAATCGTTCGGTGCCCGTCCGATGTGTGCAAACACCGGCCGGGCTAGTATGTCAATTTACCCTCAATGACCCTACAAAATGATGTACGGTCGCCGTGGAATTTTAAGAAGTACCTTAATTTCACCGGGCACCGAACGGTGTTAAAACATTGACTTTATATCGTACGATTCTTCCTGCCGACGGCCGGGCGCCGTAGAATTGTTCAAAATTTGTTGAAAAAGACGCCGTACGGTGGCAGTAGATAATTTGCATTAGATTTACCACACATTTTAATATATTATAAGATAATTGCGTGCGACACTCCGTCTAATCAATGATAACATTGTTGCCAAGTAATATTGACATATTTTTACCCACCTAAAGTTATTGATGAGTCCATAAAATTGTGGCCAATTTAACTTGAACCTTTATGTATGAACACATCGTATTAGGTATCAACATGATTCCTGCGCGCTATACGTCGACCTACCAACTTTTACATGTGTACTAAGTAATATTAAAAATATATAAACCCAATAAAACGTTACGGCCCAGACAAGCCAAACCGAACGCATGCACGCACGGGCGGATGCACGCTCGCACACACTCCGAACCAAACAAACAACGGCTATATCGAACTTATTTGATTTGGCTTGACAAAACTATTTGTTGACGAGTGAAACGGTCCTCAGCTGTGTAAACGCGATAAATTGGCATTAAAGTTATAAATTAAATGAAGCACAACATGATGAATTGTAGAATAAATATTCGGGTAATATATTACTTGAATAGGCAAACATGCATTGATTTGTTTATAACGTTTAATTAATTGAAGTTGATGAGGCTTTATTTCAAACCGCTTTTTTCAAAGGAGACATGTTCTGATTTCATAAGTGTGACCGTTATCCAATCGTAGTAGGACGTGTTCCTAGTCAGGTGATGAAATACATAAGTTGTCACCTGAATCAGCATTTTACCCTCACTACTTGACGCGATTGGTGCCCACGATGTTTGCTTTGAAGACACTAAGCTATGGCAACATGGTTCTATAAAAGAAGGCCCGCCTTTGGATCCCGCCATCTGCTCCTGAGATTTACCCTCAGCACTGTCAAAGGAAGGACTCAACAGTCAACATGAAAGTGACGGCGATCACCGTGTGCGCATTTGTTGTGCTGATATATCTTGGACATTGCGGTTAGTTTGTTCACATAATTTTAAAGTTAATGGAATGTGCTAGAAAAAGGTAATGAGGTTAAATTTCACAAAGGGTTATGCAGATATTAAGGTATTTTAGCATATTTTGTTGCTTACATTACAGTGTTATTGCAATTATTATGATACAACATCAGTTTTAGTGAGGCTGTTAATGAATAGAAATGAAAGATGCCGCACCACTGACTTACCATAGCGCGTGAGCTAAGCGTAACAAAAATACAATCTATAATCCAAGTGGACCAGACAAATATAACTACACAATGAAGTAGTACGAGGCGACATTTTACAGACGCCACATAAACACTACACACCTGCTGAGCCAGTTATATTCATCTGAGAAAAAGTGATAGATGCGAGGAAGCATTGCGTGTATGGGGAGAATAACAGCCTCTGTTTTATTGAAGAGTATAATGTGTTTGTATCTCTGTAGTAAATAAACTTAGTAATTCACCGTAAAATAGTTTGTGATGTATCCGATCCCTTTTAAAAATAAAAGTATACTTCTAGATGGATACATGTATGTTTCATAGACTCTGGCGTGTACGTTGTGTCCTTTTTCGTAAACTTCAAGGATCAAAATCGAAACAAATATGTTTTAAAGACATGCGGGGAAGCATACGAACATTTCCGAAGCACAGTCGCAAAAGGCTAGACAGTCAATTTTTTGCATAATTTAAAAGTTTTGAGCACAACAAGCTTACTGCTTACTGCGACTTATAGGTAATGGCGTTGAATTCAGTGTATTTAAAATATATTTAGCGGCTAGAATAAACCATAATGAAAACGAGGTCACCCGAATGTTTCTGCGGTTATTTCTGGTTGAATTTGTTGGTGCAACGAAACCTACAGATTGCCAAATTATATAGAGCTGACTTGTCATGATCATGATTTTATTATAGACGCTGCCATTTACTTCATAGCTGTAATAACTTCTGTTTATTATACTTTAGAGGTTTATTCTACCTAATTTGCTTGATAGTTGAGGTTCTGTGTATCTTTAAGAGAAGCCGAGCTCTACGGCTAGTAGTGCAACTGCAACCTACACCTTTACTTCTGAAGCTAATCCCATTGCATTCGCCTCAACCACTACAACTAACCATCATTGCTATTTCAGATGGCCAAATAACAGGCTGGACTGCACCAGCATCCATCACAGGTGCAAGTGGCACCGCTACAGTAGGCACAGCCGTAGTGGAGGGTAGCGCCAGTGCTACAACACTCTTCGCAGCCACTGCTACACCTACTGGTAGTGGTGCTGCAGTGACATACGCGTTCACCGCTGATGGCAATCCTGACAGCATTGCGTCAGCTACAATCACAGCTGGTGCCGTCAAACTAGCCGGAACGCTCGACTATGAAACCAAAAAGCAATACGTTTTTAAAATTGTGTAAGTTCAGTTTCTCCACGTCATGTAGTAAAAAATGTATTTGTCAGCTACTCTGTAATATTAGGAAAATGTCCTTTTAAAAATAATACAATGATATATATGTATATTATTTTTTGAGTGTGTGCTGTATTGTATTCTAATGTAATGATAAAATAGTTAATATTACTGAAGGTGCTATAGCATTAGCTTGACCTGTCATAACGCCACACAAATGTGTTGGTGACCAAAGGCAATGGTTGAGGTTGTAATACGTTGCGGGGCTGCCTGGCAGGTCAATACAATTACATCAGACCCGGAGTGAGATTCCCTTATAACTTATATAATACCGAAATCGTTTGAGTAGAAAAGAAATGTTTGAGAAAAAAGCTTTTTGAGATTGAATATTAAACTACATAAAACCCACTCCGGACTGTACAAATGGTGAATCGTTACATAAATTGCTGCGTGCTACTAACTTACTTGGGGTAAATATAAAAGACCAGTGCTGCTTTTGTTGTAAGGTCAACAGACAATACAGTAAAATAGCGCCCAGGGCTGTATCATTTAATTTAACAAAAATAAGTACACTATTTAGTGAGATATAATTTAAGGAAAAAAGTCAATTAATAATGCCATAAACTTGACCGCCTGTACCTCCTTTTAAAATGACACAATCATAATGTGTGTTTTCTTTTCAAATTGTTGCAGTAAAATACAAAACAATTATTTCTTTCCGCCAAAATTACAAAGCTTTATTCACTCAAGCGTCAGAAATATGGTGTTATGTATTCACGCTACTTACACGATATGAGTTTTAATGCATTATGTCTTTCTTTTTATTTCAGTGCAACACAAGACGCAGATACTACCAAAGTTGGAACAGCCACACACTAAACATAAAAAACAAACTCGAATTCTCCTCGGCTACGCTGACAGGCTGTGTCTTAGAAGGAGCCACTGCGGGTACATTACATTTTTTGTATACAGTGGCCACCAAAAGTATAGAGACAGAGTTACAGCATATACATGTGTATTAGATATACGCAAACTAATGATAAATGATTTTTACATTATGTAAAATGTACAAACATGCACTGCAGATATGCTGAAGGTATTTTTGAAATATATTTTATGCCTGATGTTTCTGAAATTCTAGAAATATAATTATACATGTTTCCACAAAATTAACATTGGGTGTAATGGGTCTGAAAATAACCACACTTTCTGAAGAGCCTGTGAACCACGTACCCATTGTTAAAAAAAATCCTTTAGAAACATATTAAAGTAGTTAGTCCTGACTAGGAAACATTTAGTTAAATTTAATTGTTTGACTATGCATAAGAGTTCTTAAATTTGATAGGGCATGATGTTGTAATGGAAGGTCATAGGAAATGACAGGTTGTCTCCAGACTTTTGGAGGGCACTGTAGTTGTTTGTGTTTGAATTATATTTAAAACAAACAATAAACCCCTCCACATTCATATATTTGTTTTTTTAAACAATCAAGGTCAATTGCCCGTCTGTTTCCATATTAAGCTTTTAAAATATACATGTATCAATGGGGAATGATGTCAAAATACATTTTGTATTATCTCGACCTTTATATTTTAGAAATGCAAATCGTGTGGGTTATAGTATAGGTATATCGCAGTTTCAGCAACATAATCCTATTTCTGCGATTATTCCACTTATTATGAAAGACATATTTCGTACATGTTTTAGATATAAGGCAGTAGTTGACATTTTAGTATTTGTTTTGGTAAACGAATTTCAAACCTACTCTTTATTAATATAACATTACCCTGTTACACAAGAAACACGGTGCAAGTTTTCAGAAAATACACCGTAAATGTTGTTTCTATCTCACAAAATAGGTATATTAATAAATGATGTCCCTCTTGTTTGTTGACAGGCACTACCGTTGGGACGTACGCGGTCAGTGATGCTGCAACCGGTACAAGCGAAACCGTGGCGTACACAGTCACTGGTGAGTTTTAATAGATTTGTGAAATAAATTGAAGTACATCAAAATAAGCAAAACTTCTTTTTAATAAAATTGAGTTTGCATTCTACAGTTAAAACGATAGATACGTAAGTAAAGTCAGTAGAACAGAGGATCGCAAAAAATCACTTAATGTGATGCTTTGAATAAAATAGTGTTATGCATTTTTTTATCTGAGCAAGTAAAGTATTTTGACCGAAATACTCTCTATACCACTCACTGATTTGCTAACATTATCCCCCACCCCCTCCCAAATGACCACATTTGCCAAGTCCATGTGTAAAAATTATGGCTTTGTGAATAAAATAGATTTTCAATGAGTAATCTTGCAAGCAAGAGCTGCTTGTTGCTTTCATAATACAATGCTAGTTTATTCTTTTCGTTTTGCTATACATAATTATAATGTATTTTAGACAAAACATAACAACTAACTGCAGCGTACCTGTTCATGTTGTCAATAGTTAATGCAATATTGTTGTCAGGGACCAACGACGCTCACTTTGAGTACGTTACCACCACTGGTGTCCTGAAGGTAGCCGCCGGAACAACGATTGCTTCAACCACAGCGGCCACCTACACCCTCACTCTGACGGCAACACCAGGCGGAACAGTTACTTCAGCTGTCGGCACAGCTACACTGACCGTCAACGTCAAGTCGGACTGTAGCGGCGCCGCCCAGTTGACCGCCGTTCTCTCTATGCTCACTTTGGCCATCCTGGCGGCCGTGTCATTTTAAACATGCAAACGAATTTGGTTATTCTTATATAAGATTGGTGACAGTTTAAAGTTAATAAGATTTTTCACAAAGACAATTTAAACAATAAAGTACATATGTACACACATTTAGAGTGTCTTTATAACATCAATACCAAATGCATTTTTCTACCCATATTCCTTTGTATGAAGAATTGTTATTACTGAACAAACATGTAGTTTTCGATACTTTACCTTATGTAAACGGACGCGAACATATTTTTTTTACTGTGTGGTAATGAGTTACATGGTTGAGATTGCTGTTCCAATGTTCTTAAGATCTGTTTTCATTTATCGACAGACTGATATTTATTTGACAATGTATCTATAAAATAATTTAACAAACACCATTTTACACCTGTTTCAAGAACGCAAATCTTTACACTACAACAGTATGTCTCCCATGTAACCGAGATTGTATCTGTCTGTCTTTGCTTGTCAACCATATGATACGCTTTATTGCGCTTTGAAAACGGTGAACAAGTGTCTACTGAGTGTGTCTAACCTTCTATCTTTTTTTTAAACAGACATACCATTTATTAGACATCAAAAGTAATTATAACCGTTTAGAAATATACATTTCTGGCATGTAGAACTAAATTGATCAACGTCGCTGCAATATTTGAAATATAGTGTTAACATATTTATATCCTAAACAACATTTTTTACGATTGTGTCTGTTCTGTAAATTAAAAATATATTTCTTAAATATAACTAGTGTTCTTGTCTTTCTTTTTTTAAATATGTCTTCTTTAAGAAAGGGGTTCTACCACTGCAGGTCTTGAATAAACTGATTATGCATCCATTTTGTTTATCTAGTTAAAGGTGAACTCATGCCAACTTTCTCGTTGAGCAATACTCGTCCATTACGCAAATTGAAATAAAATATTTATGTTTTAGATGTTAAGAGTAATTATGACTGTTTCTTCTGCAATCAAAAACAAATACACTCTTATAATTTAACAAGGCTAAATAAAAAAAAGATAATAACAAATAAAGACTACATACATATAGCTGGTGGTGCCATGAATAATTCAGTTCCTGTAACTGGGTTACGTCCGTGATACTTAGAGTCACTGTTGCTGTCTTGTTTCTCAAAAGGCATTGCATGTAATTGTTAAATAATAATAGTTAAATTATTGTATTAGCACTAATAATAATAATAATAATAATAATAATAATAATAACAACAACAACAACAACAACAACAACAACAACAACAACAACAACAACAACAACAATAACAATAATAATAATAATAATAGAAATAAATTACACGAACTATTCTCTTGCCTGTTCTTTTTCTCTGATAGCGTGGTATATAGAGGGGCAAAAGCCATTGTGATTATCTTGTCAGACACAACACCGGTATTCAATAGGTTATATTTTAGGTAATATTTGGTGTCATCAAAATTTAATTAAAAAATAAAAGTTTCGAAATATTTTCAATAGGGCATTTACACTACACATATAGTTGTATTGCAATGAGAGGTATTGTCATTACTGATGTATTCTCCTAAATTGTGTGTCCTTCTGTAAATAAAGACAACTTTAAACTTGATGTATTAGATTTTTAAATTATTATTCTTTAATATCCAAACAGAGTTCATTTCTAAAGGCAGATTTGGTTTTTTTTAAGTAGACATTGAAATATCAAGATCCAACATTTAGATGTTGTATTTCACAAATTAACAAATTGAGAAAAAAACAACAAACGCACTTTTCATATTTGAATTTATATATTTTTTCATATAACAATTTACGATACACACAGTCAATCTGATTGCATTGTAAGCATAGTGAAGAGCAGTCAAAATTACCGAAATGAACGGAAGTTCAAATTAATGATATTAATAATTAATATTCACATATACACCAATTATATCAATCAATATAATTACCTTTCTGAACAGAAATATAAACGGAATTACCCAACATATGTAACATTATTCACTGAATGTGGAATATATAAATTCGTACAGCAACATCAAGCGTCATAATTGTTACGTACACTTAAGTTCGTAATCTAATCGTAAGACCATAACGAGTTTCCATGAGCAATGTATGCTTGCGACGAGAATTAAACATGCGAATGATAAATTTGCATGCTGCATTTGAGCAACAAATCATATTCACAATCATAGTAACCAATTTGCAGCAGCCTTTAGATAAGTAAGATAAAAAATGAAAGGCATTGCCCAATCTCCTGCACAGTGGTTTGGCTTCGGACGAGACTGGTCAGATGGAATTACTGCGCCTATGCACCGTTCCGCAAAATTGCAAACTCCGCCCAATGCGGTAGATTTGCTTTGATCTTGTGAAAGGTTGTAAAGTGGTCTTTCTTTTGTGTTTTTAGGTCAGATTGTCACCATTTTTTGTGTTTTTAGGTCAGATTGTCACCAGACAAAATAATCCTAATCTATTGGATTGATATTGACCATGTACTGGTATCAATGATCACCATTGACATTTGCGGAACGGTTCATTGGGTTCGAATTTAACGCAATCGAGTCTGAAAAATAAACTTGGAAGACGCACCTGAGTAACTCTCTTTATGAGCATACGGGTGTAGGACATCCCCAAAACAATCTTTACGCCATCGTTTAGATAATCAAATGTTCCTTAGTAGTTGACCTCGACGACTGGACACGACTACGCACGTGGGTTAACGCAATCAACCGGTGGGTGCAGATGTTCATTACAATATGTCGACTTCTTTAAAAGCGGTCAAAGGCGCTGCTTGCGGAAACGCTTCTGGAGACTTGATAATAATATCTTTGGATTGCAATGAAGTATGTTAACTCATGAAACCGTATTAACTCATAATGCGAAAACCCCGTTTTCACATTTACGTCGACTTAGGGTACATTTTCATAAGAATGTAAAAACTGTCACAACTGCACAAAAAACCAACAGGAAACGGGAATGAGGTTACTATTTGCGTGTTGAACTGTTTTTCACGTGTCACACATATTTAATAATGGTTCTAGAATTGGCTTTTTGTATAATAAATTGTATCAATCAACTTACACATGTGATGACAATATATAAACATCTGACGGTATTACGTGATTCACAGTCTTATCTTTACTTGCTTTTCCATACCGTAATATATTATATGAGTGCTTTACAAGTTCAACAATAAAGGGAGACAACTAGAAACACAGGGCAATACAAAACACATATGTGTCCTCCCTTTTACGACAACATCGAAATTACTCAGACTTAAAATTGCATTGCAGTTAAGCATAATAAAATGTATTTATAGACATTTTTGATCACACAAAAAAAAAACCTTCAACGGAAAGGTGAAATGAAAAATA